>Ga0302046_10000361_pt1 | contig 46925 bp, 38 predicted proteins | sample RVTome_11_FD_200261 | JGI IMG/M metagenome (GOLD analysis project Ga0302046, IMG submission 200261) | Soil microbial communities from uranium-contaminated site in the Upper Colorado River Basin, Wyoming, United States - RVT147D111 (version 2) ...
TGCGCAGGAAGACGAAGCGGTAGCGGCGGGGCCAGCTCATGGGCTTCCAGCGATCCTCGAAGTAGGAGATCTCGGCGTTGATGCGGTGCCAGCGGTGGCGGTTTTCGATGCGCTGCTTGAGGCCGACGAAGCGCTCGAACGGGACGCTGACCGTGAACTCCACGCCCAGCTTGTGGAGGGTTCCGACGATGGCGTCGCTGAAGAACGCCGAGTCCAGGCGGGCCTCGATGAAAACGCCTGGCAGCGCGGCGCGGATGTGCTCGATGCAGGCGATCAAGAAGTCTCGAGCGCCGCGGGAGTCGTGGACGTTGCCGGGACGGTGGAGCAGGTCGAAGACCTGACCGGTCTGGGCCACGGTGCACAGCAGCGGGTAGTAGCTGCGGTCCCCTTTGTTGCTGCGGTTGAACCCAACGGCGGTGCCTTCCGCCCACCGTCCGGTGCTGATCACCGAGCCATCGAAGTCCAGCGTGATGCGACGCGGAGCGAGCGCCACCAGCCGCTGGATGACCAAGTCCCGGCACAGTCGGCGCACCCGCTCGACGCTTTCGGTCCCGACCTCGGCCAGGAAGCGCGACACGGTGGCGACGTCGGGCAGGCGAGCAAGCCCGAGCAGGCGGCGGACCATGGGATCGTCGCGGTAGTACCGCGCGTCGCGCAACTGCCGGTAGCCGAGCAGCAGGTGCACGATCAGGCCGAGCAGGATCACGGCGCGGTGGTAGATCGCCCCGCCGGTGTCGAAGCAGGCGCGCAACCGGCGCTTCAGATCGAGCTGGGCGAACAGGAGCTGAAACAGCACCAGCCCCGAGAACGACGTCAGCCGCTGCTGCTCGAATCGGAGGGTCGGAATCGCGTGGGTCTTGCGCCGGACTTCCTTTCTGCTAAGCTTCATGGCGAGCGGTCCTCCTGGGTTGGTGGATCAGGCTTCGACAACCAGAATCCTACCAGTCCAGAGGCCGCTCTTCCAGTCTCTTATTCCCCTTTCTGGACCTCACCAACTGTGCGATCTAGGATTACCGATCAGAACTCGGAATCCGCCCGCAGCGCAAGGGATCTCACGCTCTCGAGCGGGTTCGCTATGCAACTGGCGGGTTCATGAGGCCTTGAGTCCGACGTAGTCCGACGGCCGGAGGCCCACATTCACCGGTGCGATGCGTCGATGGGTGATGCGGGGCGGTGTGGCAGGGCAGATCGGGGCTTGTCGGCACGAATTGGACGCGGGCCGGTGCTGGAATCGATCTTTGCAGCGACAGCTCTCCCGCGAGGGGTCGCAGCGCGGTGATGTGACGGTCGGTGAGTCAGGTGAGGGCGCCCGGCGGGTCGAGGCCGGTCGCGATACGACGGAAGGCCTCGGCTTCGGGAAACACTCGCGGGAGCTGGATCCAGATTCGCCGCTTCGACCGGCGCACCAGGGCAGCGATCTTGAGCAAGCGCAGCCGCAGGGTGTCGAACTGCGCTCGGCCGAGTCGCGGGGAGACGAGCTGAGCGCTCTGCCTCAAAGCCCACAGCAGCCGATAGGCCGCCGCGTGGAGCAGCAGCCGGAAGAAGTTGGCGCGGAACCGTGAGCAGGAGAGCCGATCCGCGGCGAGCGCGTTTTTGAAGTCCTTGATCCGGTTCTCGCAGTCGCCCCGCTGGCAGTAGAGGTGATACACCGTGTCGGGTTCTTCGTCCAGGCTGGTGACGACGAATCGCGGGTTGGCTCCCCAGAAGCGGTTGTGCTCGGCCCGCACGACGATGCGGCGCAAGCGGCTCCAGCTCTTCGCGCCGTAGCGCATCTCGGTGAAGCGTCGCGCGCTCTGACCGGTGCGCTCCGACTCGCGTCGGGCCTCTTCGAGGGCACGCTGAGCCCACCGCACGAGGACGGGGTTTTGGGCCAGGCCCAGCACGTAGTCGACGCCTCCCAGCTCGGCATCGAGCCGCTCGAGCTCGTCGAGGATCGCCGGCATGGCGAAGTGCGAGTCGCCGCGCACCAAGATGCGCACCCCGGGCAAGCGCTGTTTGATCTGACAGATCAGCCGCCGCAAAACGGCCCGGGCCCACCGGCTGGCATGGGTCCGGCCAGGCCGCAGCAGGGCCGTGACTAGCTGCCCGCTCTCACCGTCGAACACCAACAACGGATGGTAGATCCGCTCATCGTAGAAGCCGTGGAAGAACGCCAGCTCCTGCTGGCCGTGGGTGGGGTCATGGGTCGCGTCGATGTCGAGCACCACCTGCTCGGTGTGCTCGGGGAGCGAGGCGACGTAGTCGCCCTCGAACCTCCGAAGCAGCCGACGCAGCGCGCGGCCGCCAACCCGATTCTCGAAACGCGACAAGGTCGGCTGGCTGGACAGGCCCTCGTCGTCGTCCGGCGATCGGTCGCAGGCGGTCAGCAACACCGGATCCCGACGCAGCCGATTCGCATCGTTGCAGTCCTCATAGCCCAGCGCGATCTGGAACAGCCGCTGGCGGACCTGCTCATGCAGGCTGTGGCGAATCCGACCCGCCTGGCGACGCTCCGTCAGGCAGTCGGCCAGACGCCGACTCCACCCGTCCCGCTCATCCAGGCATCGCAGCAGCAGGGCGCCCCCATCCGACGAGCTGCGGGGAGCATCGAAGCTCACCTCGACCGGCTGGGAGGGGTGGAACGACAACCGCTGCGGTGGGATACACTCTGGCATGAGGGGCGGCTCCTCTCGGTCTCGTCCAATTGATTGGCCTCAATGGACTTAACCGAAAGGCGCCCCTCATTTCATCCCGCCTTATGAATAATCCGGGTTAGGGGGTCGAGCGGGCGCTGTTCGCCGCGTTCGACGCCACGCCGGCCGGGCGCCGCACCTATGGACTTGAGTCCGTCGGGTGGGTCAAGTCGTAGAGGTAGCGAATCGCCATGGCCGCCACCTGTTCGGCTTCTTCCACTGCGCTGTCGTCGCGCCCGCGATTGGCCTTGATTTCGGCCCAGAGTTCTTCCAACTCTTCGAGGATCACCGAGTAACCCTCGTGCGGGGTGTTCAACGTGGGGTGCCGACTCATTGCCCTGCACACTTCCGCTCGGACCCGGCCCAAGATCCCTTCGAGCCGAGCAGCGTCGATTCGTACCCTGCGATCGACGGTCTTGCCCTCTTCGTCCATCAGGTTGTGCGCATTTGCCGGCACATGTTCTCCGGTCGAAGTCGCCGCTCGGTGCTCTCGGAAATGTTCTGGCGCATTCTCCGCTCTGATGCTCATGGCTTCTCCCTTGCTTCCCTCCCCGTGAGGGCGCAGGTCGCTGGTTCGCGCACCACGGACTGTACCAGCGCCGCCGGCTCGTGGGTCGCGGTAGACCAGGCGCCCGATGCTGTCGGCGAAGTGACGCGACATGGGCGGCCTTTCTCTCGTGGGCGTCGCTAGCTGAAGGCGCGTGACGCCGCGGGCGCGGCCGCCGCCGGCGGTGGAGGCAGTGTGGCGAGCGGAGCGAAGCGGAGCCGCCACGCTGCCGTCCCTGGGCGGAGGAGAGGCGAGGGCGAAACCTCTCGTCGGGGGGGATTCGTTCGAATCGCACACACGGCCGGGAGCCGTGGGTCTGGCGGGGGTCTGGGGAAGGCTGCCGGGGAAGGAAGCGCGGCGACTCAGAACCAGACTGGCCGGCGGTAGCCGACGCCGGGCCGCCAACCCAGTTCCGCAGGGTCCTCGCCTCGGATGCAAGGGCAGTGTGGCGAGCGGAGAGAAGCGGAGCCGCCGCGCTGCCGTCCGTGGGCGGGGGAGAGGCGAGGGGCGAAGCCTCTCGCCGGGGTGGGAGCGGTGCGAGCGAGGTGAAAGTCCAGCGGCTCGCTGTCTCTCGTCGGCGACTCGCCTGCGGGATGCCGGGGCGGGCGATGAGGTCCCGCCGCCCCGGCATTGGGTGAGGAGGTTCCTGGACGCTGCCGTCGCTACGGCGCAGGTGGGATGGGCGGAGGGAGGATCGTGGCGTCCGGCACGAGCGTCCAGTCCGCGGCGGCGATCGCGTCCCAGCGGATCGCCAGTGCGCCCCGGGCAGCGCTGCCGGACGCGAGGACGAGACCGAACGACGCACCGGCCGTCCGCACCGGTCCCGGCTCGGAGAGGTCGAGGGGAGTGCGGGTCAGAAAGCCGGTCCCCAGCTCATACCGTTCGAGCGCGTGGGTGCCGTCTTCTCCGGACTGGACGGCCAGGAGGTAGATCGCGCCGTCCGGTCCCTCGGCGAGCGCGTCGATTCGCCGCCGCGCGGTATTGACGCCGGCGACAGCCCGCCGTCCCGGTTGCGGCGACCCCATCGCCTCCGCCTCCCGCTCGAGGAGGCCGCGAGCCGCCGGATCGGGTTGGCCCAGCTCGGGACTGCCGTCACCGACCTGCAGCTCCCGCAGGATCCGCCCGTCGCTGCCGACCTGGAGCAGGCGGTGGCGGTAGACGAACCCGATCCAGAGCGTGGCGTCGCTCGCGGCGTGGAGCACGGCCGCGGTGTGCTGGGTACGGCGGACCGCGGTCTCGGCGCCGCCGGCCGACTCACTCCGGGACACCGCCTCGAAGACGAGCGGCTCCCACCGACCCCCGCTCCAGCGGAGCACCAGCGGCACGCCTTCCGGCCCGGGTTCGGCCACGGAGCTGACCGCGACGACGGGCGAGCCGTCGAAGAAGGCCACGTCCCAGACCAGCGCGTCAGGCGGCGTGGGCAGCCGCTGCCGGTGCCCGCCCCGCAACCAGTAGAGCCGGTTGGCGGCGGCGACGAGCCAGTCGCCGAGCTCGTTGCGCGCGGCGTGGAGCGGCCGGAGGTCGCCGGTCTCCAGGGTCAGCCCGAGATCGCGCGCCTCGCCGAACGCGAGGTCGGGTCCCAGGGTGCGGACCGCGAGGGGGTTGCCGCCGACCAGGACGGCGTCGCCGCGGCCGGCGGGGGACGGCACCGGCACCTGTGGTCCGGTTCCGGGATTGGTGATCTGGACCCGCTCGGGCTTGAGGGCTTCGGCCGGCGTGGCTGCGCCGGCCGCGACGAGGACGAGAGCGGCCGCGAGAGCCAGCGGAGAGCGCGGTTCAGCACTCATAGTCGATCCTGACCGTGCCGATCCAGTCGCCGTGCTGGTCGTAGTGCCAGCAGGTGGTGCTCGCGAGGCACCCGCCGCCGTACGAGTCGACGCAGACCCGTGCGGCGAGCGCCGGCGAGGCGACGAGGGCGGCGAGGGCGGCGAGAGCCGCCGCCCAGACTCGGGGTGAGTGTCGTGACGTTGAACGAGGCATCAGTCACTCCTTCATAGAATGCCCGTCATCGAAGCGACGAGCGGTTGGAGGGGAGCGGGGAGCGGCCATCCGCGAAGGGGGGCCGCTGCCCGACGGTGAGGCGGGTCCACGCCCTCGCCGCACGGAGGCGGCGGAGGGCCGCAGACCCGTCGAGGCGCTCCACCCGCTCAGATCACCCGTCTCGAAGCCATCCGCGAAGATGGTGGTCGAGCCGGTCTCGTTGATGAGGATGAAGTCCTCGTGCTGGCGGGTGTGCTGGTTGGCGCCCCGGAGGGCAGTGAGGACGGGGCGGTAGACGCCGCCCTGCTGGTAGGTGTGGACGGTGACGGGGGAGGTTGAGACCTGGTCGACGGTGCCGTCGCCCTGCCAGTCGTAGCGGAGCTGGGTCGGGGTGGCGGAGAAGGCCTGGTCGAAGGTGAGAGGCTCGCCGGCGTCGAAGACGCAGAACCCGAACTCGCAACCCTGGACCTGGAACTCGGTGATCTGGATCGCGTCGGGATCGCCGACGGTGAGCTGGAGGATCGGCCCCTGCAGCACGGGCTCGCGGCAGTTGCGGCCGCGGAGGCGCGCGGGATAGGTGCCCGGCTGGGGGTAGGTGTGGGTGGTGGTCAGCATCGGGTCCGAGAAGTCGCAGCTCCAGGGGGTGGCGGTGCCGTCGCCCCAGGAGATCTGCCACTCGGTGGCGCCGCGCATCGGCGTCGCCGTGAAGACGGTCGCGGCGAGCCCCGGGGCAGGGTTCTGCGCGGCGAGGAGCGCCGGCACGCTGAGCGCGTCGATGATGAAGAAGCTCGAGGCCGTGGCCGACCCCCAGGCGTTGGTGACGGTGGCGGCGATCGTGTGGAAGCCGGCGTACTCGCCGGTGTCCATGATCCAGCTCTCGCCGGTGGCCACGACCTGGCCGTCCACCTTCCAGGTGATGGTGAGCGGCGGCCGGCCCTGGAGAGCGACGGGCGTCCACTCGACCTCGATGCAGGGAGGAAAGGCGTTGAACCCAGCCGCCAGGGGCTGAGCTTGTGGCGGGCCCTCGCCGTCCTCGGGCGGGCACGGCGGCGCGGCGCCGCCAGCGAGAAGCGCGATCAGGACCCAGGGAAGCATGCGGTGCATGGTCGGCCCTCGAGAGGAAAAGGAGGCCGGGGCGACGGGGGGAGGAGGCCGCCGCCCCGGCCGAGGGAAACGAGGAATCCAAGGTTTCCTCGCAGGGGAAGCCGCCTAACCCGCCGCCGCCAGCGCCGCAGGAGCGGTGGGGAGCCGCTCGAGGGCGCCGGCGGCGGCGAGGAAGAACATCAGGTAGTTCGCCAAGTCGACGAGCTGCAGGCGCGTCACGCCGCGCGCGCGGCCGCCGCCATGGATGCTCAGGACGGGAGCCACGGCGGTCCAGTGGCCGAAGGCGCGCATGAGGTGCTCGAGCGGCGGCCGCTGCCGCCAGTCCTCGCCGAGGCGGTTGCCCGTGTAGCGCTCGAGCTGCTCGATGGCGAGGGCGGCGAGATCGGCCTCGGACGGGGGCGGAGCGGAGCGGCCCGCGGCCATCATCGCGATCAGCAGGTAGGCGTCGGCGCCGACCCGGGCGATGCGCTCGGTGTCATCGGCCGAGCTGCGGACGAGGTTGCCCAGCTCGCCCAGGCCGAGGAGGAGCGGCGTCAGCGGGTCTTCCTCGATCGGCCGGCTGGCCGGCAGCGCGCCGAAGAGGTGCGGGTCCGTACGGTGGAGGCTCGCGACGTCCGTCATCCGTTGAATCGGCTGGATCATGGTGACGGCTCCTTCGTGGGTCAGGCAGGTGTGGGGCGCACGCGCAGGCGGCGAACCGCGAGCGCGGCGAGCAGCGCGACGAGGAGGGCGAGGCCGAGCGGTCCCGCGGTCGGGATCTCGACCGGCGCCGGTCCGCCCGGCTGGGCCACGGGGGTCCGAGTCGGGTCGTCGACCTCGGGGGTGTCGGGGTCGTCGGTCAGGATGGGATCGAGCCCTTCGGCGGTCGCCTCCCCCTGGCAGACGATCTCGGTGACCTCGGGCGGGAGCTCGGGGTCGATCGCGACCTGGAAGGTGACGACGGCCTCCTCGCCGGGAGCGAGGTCGCCGAGCGCGACGACGACGCCCGTGTCGCCGGCGGCGTTGCCCTGGAGGACCGACCCCTGCGTTGTGGAAACGGTGCCGACGACGAGGCTCGTGTGCTCGGGTGCCCCGGACTCGAACTCGACCCCCTCCGCGAGCTCCTCGCCGGTGTTGAAGACGGCGACGGTGTAGGTGATCGCGTCGCCCGGCTCGGCCGGGAAGCGGTCGGGCTGATCGGTCTTGAAGGCGTCGAGCCCCGGGGCTCCGGGCGGCGGGAGGACGAGCGGCGTCGTGTCGGAGTCGGTGTTGTCGGAGGGGTCGAGGTCGGGACCGTTGGCGCCGTCGTCCGCGATCGTGACCACGTTGACGATCTCGTCGACGCCGGGAGGCAGGGCCGCCGCCACGCGCACGGCGAAGGTGGCCGAGCCGCCGGCGCCGGCGGCGAGCGAACCCAGCGCCTGCGTACAGGCCGTCCCCGCCGGCGCTCCGTCGGCGCAGGACCAGCCGGCCGAAGAGCCCGCCGCGTCGAAGACGGTGTGGGCCGGCACGACGTCGGAGAGGACGACGCCGGTTGCGCCCTGGGAGCCCGCGTTGGCGTAGGCGAGGTGGTAGGGAACGACCTGGCCGGGCGCGGCGACGAGCCCGCCGTCGTCCTTGTCCACCCCGAGGTCGGGCGCCGCCTCGACCGGCGTCGAGTCGGTCGCGGTGTTGTCGGAGGGGTCGAGGTCGGGGCCGTTCTCGCCGTCGTCGGCGATGACCGCGGTGTTGACGATCTCAGTGACGCCCGGCGGGAGGCTTGCCGCCACCCGGACCGCGAAGGTCGCCGATCCGCCGCCGCCGACCGGCAGGAAACCGATTCCGAGCGTGCAGACGGTCCCGGCCGGTGCGCCGTCCGCGCACGACCAGCCGGCCGAGGACGAGCCGGCGGCGAAGACCGTGTGCGCGGGCACGGTGTCGGTGATCTCGACGCCGGTTGCGCCCTGGGTGCCGCCGTTGGCGTAGCCGAGCCCGTAGGCGACGACCTGCCCGGGCGCGGCCGTGACGCCGGCGTCGTCCTTGACGATCGAGAGGTCCGGCGCCGCGTCGACCGGGGTGGTCTCGGTCGCGGTGTTGTTCGAGGGGTCGGCGTCGGGACCGTTGGTCCCGTCGTCGGCGATCGTCACGGTGTTGACGATCTCGTCCACGCCCGGTGGCACCTGGGTCGTGACCCGGACCGTCATCGGGACGGACTCGGTGTCGCCGGCCGAGAGTCCATCGAGCTCGACGGTGCAGACGGTGCCCGCCGGATCGCCGTCCGAGCACGACCAGCGCGACGACGACCCCGGTCCGTCGAAGACCGTGTGGGGCGGCACGGCGTCGGCGACGACGACGTTGGTGGCGCCGCGAGTGCCGGCGTTGCCGAAGACGACGTCGTAGGCGATCGTGCCGCCGGGCCCGACCGTGACGCCGCCGTCGTCCTTGGTGACGAAGAGATCGGGCACGGCGCCCTCGAGCGGGGTCGTGTCGGTCGCGGTGTTGTCGGAGGGGTCGAGATCGGGGCCGTTGGCCCCGTCGTCGGCGATGGTCACGGTGTTCACGATCTGGTTGACGCCGGGCGGGAGCGCCGGCGCCACCCGGACCGCGAACGTGGCCGAGCCGCCGGAGCCGACCGGGAGGGCGCCGATCGTTCGGTTGCAGACGGTTCCGGCCGGCGCGCCGTTGGCGCACGACCAGCCGGCCGAGGACGCTGCGGCCTCGAAGGCGGTGTGGTCCGGGACGACCTCGCGGAGCGAGACGCCGGTTGCGCCCTGCGTGCCCTGGTTGTTGTAGCCGAGGGTGTAGGCGACGACCGCGCCCGGGGAGGCCGAGGCGCCGCCGTCGGACTTCGTGACGGCGAGGTCGGGCGCCGCGGCGATCGGCGTCGTGTCGGTGGACGTATTGTCGGCGGGGTTGGCGTCCGGGCCGCTCGCGCCATCGTCGGCGATCGTGGCGGTGTTGGCCGTCTGGTTGACGCCGGCGGGGAGCGTCGCGGCGATGCGGACCGCGAAGACCGCCGCGGCGGCACCGCCCGGCACCAGGGTGCCGGCGGCGCGCGTGCAAGCGGTGCCGGGGGGCGCGCCGTCCGCGCACGACCAGCCGGGCGAGGAGCCGGCGGCGTCGAAGACCGCGTGGGCGGGAACGGTCTCGCCGAGGACGACGCCGGTGGCCGCGGTCGAGCCGTCGTTGCCGTAGACGAGGGTGTAGGGCACGACCGATCCGGCCGGCGCGGTGATTCCGCCGTCGCTCTTGTCGACGAAGAGGTCCACCTCGTCCCCCGGCGGTCCGGTGGGCGGCTCGCATTCCTCGTAGGGGATCGACGGCTGCGCGGAGCGCTGCGCGTAGTTGCTGCCGCGGGCGAACCCGGGCACGGTCAGGAGCTGGCCGAAGTTGGGCTCGAGGATCTGGACAAAGAAGGTGACGGTGGCTCCGTCGAGGAGCCCCGGCGGCGGCGGGCAGTGGCCCGGCGGGCAGACGGTGCCGAGGCTGACCCGGACGTTGATGTCGCCGGGGTTGTTGCCCTCGGTGACGACCACCGGACCGCCGGCCGGGTGCTCGCTCACGGCGGTGACCGAGCCGACGACGACGCGGCCGTTCGCGAGCATGGTCGCTCCGAACTCGCCGTCGAGGACGGGAAACGGCGCGCCCTGGGCGAAGCCGAGGCGCGCCCTGAACTCGACGTGATCGCTGCACGAGATGACGCCGTTGTCGTCGTTGTCGACGAAGACGCCGGTGGCCTGGTAGTCGAGGCCGGGAAAGACCGGCTGGGCCTGCGCCGCGCCGGCGGCAGCGGCGAGGACGATCGCCGCGAAGGCGATCGTCTTGAACGTGCAAGACAAACGGGTGCGACAAGTCATGGTCAAAGCCCTCTCCTCGGTAGGTCAGTCGATGGGGATGGTGATGTTGTCGGTGGTCAGGAGCGCGAGGCGCGCTCCCGGTGCGAGCTGGACGATCGGCGGCAGGTCGACGTAGCGCTGGAGGATCTCCTGGGAGAGCCGCCCGAACTGCAGACCCAGCTCGGCGGCGACCACCTGGCCCTCGGAGGCGGCGTTGCCGGCGGTCACCGAGCGCTGGGGCTGCGAGAGCTGGGCGCCGGCCCCGATCAGGGTGAGGATCAGGGCCGCTCCGTAGCGGGCGCGCCAGCGCTGGTTGACGTGGCCGGAGGGGCCGAGCGAGCCGTCGGGCGCGGCCCCCGGCGAGTCGGGAAGGACCAGGATCCGGTGGTCCGGGTAGTGGAGCTGACTCCAGTCGAGCTCGAGGCGCTCCTGGCCGAGGACGGGCTGACCGGTCTGGAAGCCGAGGGCGAGCGTGCCGCGCGGGATCAGGACCCGCCGGGCGGTGGCGTCGAGCACGTCGCCGGTCACCTGCGCGCGCACGAGCCCCGGTTGCCGGGAGTCGAGGTGGTGCAGGAGGACCAGCGGGATCAGGGTGCCGGCGCGCAGGAACGGGTTCCTGGGCGCGACGAAGGCGGCCTCGGCGAGGCCGATGCCGCCGGCGGCCGGGGGGGCAGGGGAGGCGCCGCCAGCGGCCGCGGCGAGGTCGGCCGGCGGGAAGCTCGCGGCGCCGAGGCCCGCGCCGCCGGCGCGCTCGAGGCGCTCGAGGCCGTCGAGGAGCCGGGCGCGCTCGGCCGCGAGCGCGTCTGCGCCGCCGGCCGCCGGCCCGGCACTCCCCAGCCGGCGGCGGCTTCCGGCGCCGAGCGGCGCTCCGAGGCGCCGCTCGACCCCATCCTGGGCGCCGCGGTTCGGGGCTCGCGGCGGGGGCGTCTGAAACGCCGGCACGGACGGGCCGTCCGGCGGACGGCGGCCGGAGGCGGCAAGCAGCTCCTCGAGGGACCGGGTGTCGGGCCGGGGCGCGGTCTCGTCGATCCCGATCTGGCGGATCTGCGCCGGCTCCATGGCCGGCGGCCCCGCGAGGGCGGCGGTGGGGTCTCCCGGCTGGGGAGCGAAGCTCCGCTTCGCGTAGGTGAAGCTGATGACGATGAGGACGACCAGGCCGGCGAGGGCGGCAAACATCAGGTGCCGCGGGGTGAGCCGGCGGATCACGGGTCGCGGGCGCGTGTCGAGCCGATCGCGCGGCTCGGGCGCCTGGGGGGGCGTGTCGGTCATGGGTCGAGCCTCAGGCGCCCGCGGAGCGGGCGAGGTTGACGATGCGGACGAAGCGCCGGTCGTCGCCGGTGCCGACGACCAGGTGGATCTCGCCGGTAACCGTGGGGAGCACGATCCAGCCGTCCCGCACGGGCGAGGCGTTGAGCGGGTAGTAAGAGCCGTCCTCGAGGACGCCGAACGCCGCCGGCACCTCGCGGACGTGGCCGGGGATGCGGATGAGCGTCCGCGTGCCGTCGTCGACGACGACGGAAGGCGACCAGCCGAGCCGCTGGCGGCGCTTGCGCGGCGGCTCGACCTCGTAGCGCCAGTTGAGCGCGGTGGGGTCGAGCACCGCCGCGGGCTGCGCGACGGCCGCCTCCCTGGCCGCGGCGGCTGCGCGGGCGCGCTCCTCGGCGCTTCGGCGGCGCTGCGCCCACTGCTCGGGGTACCACCAGGTGACGGCGCGGTCTTAGGTCGCCTCGTCGCGCCGTGCGTCCCGTTCGGCGGGCGCGCGGAGCTCGACGTGGTAGACGCGGCGGTCGGTCGCGATCACCAGGTTCGTGGCGAGGTCGAACCGCGACGGCTTGAGGAGGACGTGCGGCGTGAGCGGGGCGTCCCCCTCGTAGAGTTCGGTGAGCTGCCAGCTCTCGGGGTCGCCGAGCGCCAGGCCGTCGATCGACTCGCCCGGCTCGAGCCGCAGGTCGCAGACGCGCGAGGGAAGGCAGGTGACGACCGGCTGCGAGCGGCCGTAGGGATAGGCGGTCGAGCTGGGCGTGGCGACGAGCGGAGCGAAGCCGGTGCGCTCGAGCCGCTCGTAGGCCTCCCGCTCGGTCGCGACCGGTCCGTAGGAGGCGGGATCGAGCGGCTCGTCGCCGGCGGCGCTCTGCGGTGTGGCCGCCGCGGCGTCCGGCGGCTCGATCCCGCGCACCTCAGAGAGGAAGCGGTCGAGCCTCCGCCGCGCCTCCTCGAGGGCGGCGGCGGATTCCTCGTGCGAGGCTTCGGCCGGCGCGGCTTCCACCGCCGGCGGCGACGCCGGCGGCGGAGTCTGTCCCACGGCCGGGGCGGGAGCCGCGAGGTAGCCCGCGGCGAGGGCGCAGATCAGGAGCGGTGCGATCGTGGTCTTCATCAGCGTAGGTCCTCCGTGTCGATTCGAGTCCAGTCGAAGTGGGTGACGTAGATCCCGAACGGGTTGGACGCGACCTCTTCGGGGCGGTCCGGCGGATCGGTGGTCAGGCGTGCCGTCGCCTGCCAGGTCTCCCGCCGGAGCCGGAGCCCCGAGAGGTCGCGGAGTTCCTCGGTCCACTGCACCTGCCAGGTGGTTCGGTCCTCGGTCAGGGCGAGGATCGAGCTGACCTGCGGGCTCACCGTGCCGCGGTCGGCACGCGCGAAGGGCGAGTTGCGCCGGTACCAGTCGTTGAGGATGGCGACCGCCCGGCCGCGCGCCCGGTCGTAGACCTCGTAGATCAGGCGCTCCTGGAGCTGCTCGTCGACGGTGACGGTGCGCACGTTGCGGAAGAAAAGACCGAGCGTGTAGCGGAGCGCCTCCTCGGACGGCGCCGTGGCGCGGGCGGCCGGGGCCACCGCCACCGCGGCGCCCGTGCGGTCGACCTCGACGACATAGGGGACGACCTCCTGGCGGCCGGCGAAGACCACGGCGGCGATCGCGAGCACGAGGTTCGCCGCGACCAGCGCCGCGTTGAGCAGGCGCGTGTTGCGGATCGACCGGGCGAGATCGAGGTAGCGATCGGCGCGGAGCTCCCGGGCGCGCAGGTAGGGCGCGTCCGCGCTTCCCGCGAGGACCTCGGTCGAGGCTCGGCTCGGGACGACCCGCACCTCGCGGGGCGCCCCGGCGGCGGACGGCTCGTTCATGCGTCACGGTGCCCCATGGGGTTGAGGCCGGCGAAGGAGACGCCGCCGGCGACGTGGTGGGCGATCGTGCGGGGCAGGGCGACGACGAGGAGCGCGAAGAGCGCGGCGCCGGCGGCGAGGGTGACCGACTCGGTCATGATGTTCAAGGGGAAGGTGAGCTGGATGTCCTGCGCCCACTCGACGGCGAGGTGGCGCCCGACGCCGACGAGGAGGTAGGTGACGTAGATGCGGACGCCGAGGTGGATCAGGTAGCGGAAGAAGCCCTCGGCCATGCCGAACGTGACGCTGTGGCCGGCGAAGGCGAGCATGATCGGCAGGCCCCCGATGGCGATTGCGCTCTCGACCAGGAGCTTCGCCAGGTGGAAGGCGATGACGGTCCAGGCGATCAGGGTGGCGAGAAAGACGATCAGCCGCAGGGCGTTGACCCCGGGCAGGATCAGGATCGCGAACTCCTTCCAGGAGTCGTAGAGCTCGAAGGCGAGAGCGATGCCCTGCTCGAAGATGGCCGAGGGTCCGAGGCCGGGCATCGCGCTGACGAGCTGGCCGAGCTCCTCCCAGCCGCGGAGGATCGGCGGCAGCCAGAACGGGAGGATGAGGATCAGCCCGTAGGTGATCAGGAAGACGAGGAGCTTGCGGGCCACCCCGGCGATCGTGCTGCTGTCGGAGAGGTTCCAGCGGATGAGGTCCCACGCGAACTGGAGCGTGAAGAGCGCCACGTGCAGCGCGAGGATGATCGGAGTCAGCCGGCCGAGGAAAACCGGCGCCGCGTTCGCGAAGAGCCGTACCACGTCGTCGAGCAGGAAGTCGCTCACGGGGTCGTCTCCTCGATGCCGTCGGGGACGACGGGAAGGTGGTCGGCGCGGTCGTAGTCGGGGGCCGGCCGGCGCGGCGTCATCAGCCGGCGGAGCGTGAGCTCGCCCTGGGCGCGGAGGACCGCCTGACAGCGGGCGTTGTCCGGCCGCGGCTCGCACCAGGCGATCGCCTCGCGCCAGCGGGGGGTGTCGCGCTCGGCCTCGTCGATCCAGGCGGCGAGCGACAGGCGCGGGGGCGCCCCTCCGCCGCCGCAGGCGGCGGCCACGACCGTCACGAGCGCGAGCGCGACGAGTTTCCCTCTCATGGCTACCACCCAAAGACCGGCGGCACGACGGGGATCATCGTCCCGGCGTCGTAGACCGGGGGCGTCCGCCGCGCGGCCTCGACCAGCTCCTCGAACGTGGCGACGGCCGCGGCCTCGTCCTCGGCCTTGCGCGCGGCCTCGACGGCGGCGAGGTTGGTCAGGACGAAGAGCTGGTGGGTGTTTTTCGACATCTCCTCGCCGAGGTACTGGAGCTGGATCGAGATCCCGTGGAGGGCTTCGAGGTTTCCCTCGGCGCCCAGGGTCTGCTCGCGCAGGATCTCGACCGTCAACTGGCTCGCCTGGTTGTCGATCGCAAGGTCGCGGGTGAAGAGCAGAGCGGCGCGGGCGGTCTCCAGGGTCGCCCAGGCGCGCTCGAGCGAGTCCTCGCGCAGCGTGAGCGAGGGTTCCGCTCCCGGAAACAGCTCGCGGAAGCGCGCCTCGAGCTGCTCCATCGAGTAGAGGACGCCCTCGGTCTGCGCGAGGAGCTGGTCGAGGCGCAGCAGCAGGGTGCCGATCTCGCGCCAGTCGGCGTCCTCGAGCGCCTTGAGGTTCTGGTACATCGTCTCGAGCTGCTCGTAGAGCTGGATCAGCTCCTCGATCTGCTGGACGATCTCGATGTAGGTCTGGATCGCGGTGCGGAAGTTCTCGACCCAGTTGGCGGCGTCGAAGACGGCGAACTGTCCCTGGGTCGGGACGGCGACGCCGAGCAGGAGCGCCACGACGGCGGCGAGGGCGGCGAGGCGGGCGGACGGGCGTCTCATGGGGCCTCCGTGGGTAGGAAGTCGGGGTGGCCGTGCTCCGCGTACAGCTCGCGGAGCCACCGGCCGGGGTCGTCGGGGTCGTAGCCGCGCGCCAGCTCCTGGGCGGCGGTGCCGGCGGCGCCGAGGACGACGAGCGACGCCGGCGAGAGGTCGAGGCTCACGAGGCGCGCGCCGGCCGGGGTGGCGACGTAGTACTCGCGCTTGGGTGTGGCGCCGGCGATGATCTCGATCTGGCGCGAGTTGAGGCCGAACCGCCGGTAGGCGGCTGCGGTGTGCTCCTCCCGGGCCGCCGGGTTCGGGAGGTAGACGCGGACCGGGCAGTTCTCGAGGACCGCGGGCGCGAGCGAGGACTCGAGCAGCGTCGAGAGCATCTGCGTCACCAGGACGACGCCGGCGGACTGCTTGCGGAGCTGGAGGAGCCACGTGTTGAGGCGCTCGGCGAAGCGCGTGTTGTGGAGGTAGCTCGCGGCCTCCTCGCAGACGATGAGCGTGGGGTCGCCCGTCAACTGGTGCTCGATCTCGCCGAAGAGATGGAGCACGGCCGGCGCCACCACGGCCTGGGAGAGCGGCAGGAGGTGCTCGAGCTCGAAGACGGTGAGCCGGGCCGGGCGGAGCGGCGTCTCCTGGGCGTCGAAGAGCGTGCCGTGCGGACCGCTGCGGGTGAAGCGCGCGAGCGCCTGGCGGAGCGGCTGGCTCTGGAGCTTGAGGAGGTAGTTCGAGAGCGACCGGTCCCGGCCGCCGCGGAGGAGCTCCAACGCGCGCTGGAGGGCGGCCCGGTCGGCCGGATCGACCTCGTGGTTCTGGAGGTGGATCGCCTCCTCGAGCCAGGCGAGCGCGCGCTCGAAACCGGCCGCGCCGTCGATCCGCGCGAGCGGCGCGAGGCTGAGCCCGGCGCGCCCGCCGGGCAGAGCCCCCTCGGCCGAGAGCGCGTAGTGGTGCCCCTCGGCGGCGAGCGCCAGGAGGAGCTGCGAGTAGCCCTTGTCGAAGCTGAAGACCCGCGATCCCGGGTAGCGGAAGTACTGCGCGATCAGGAAGTTGATCAGCGTGCTCTTGCCGCTTCCTGTCGGCCCGACGACGAGCGTGTGCTGGACGTCGCCGCTCGCGAGGCACAGGTGGAAGGGCGTCGAGCCGGTGCTCGAGGCGACCGCGTGGGCGGGGTACTGGCGAAGACTGGGGTGCGGGTGGTTCACGTGGCCGAGCCAGACCGAGGTCGTCGGCGCCATCGCCGCCATCGCGCGGTGGGTGACAAGCGGCCGGCGGATGTTGGGGATGCCGCAGCCGGGGATCGCGCCGAGGAAGGCCTCCGGCGCGTTCCAGCTCTCGCGCCAGCACGTGAAGCCGCGGTTCTGCATCTCGGTCGTGAGCGCCAGGGCGCGCTCGTCGGCCGCGCGCGGGTCGGCGTCCCACACGAGGAGGACGGGAGTGAGGTAGCCGGCCGAGCTGTCGAGGGTCTCGATCTCGAGCAGCGCCTCGTCGCACTCGGCCATCATCTGGCGGTCGTGGCGGGGCTGCTTCTCGGCCGTCTTGATCGCCTCGTCCGGGCTCGTCGTGACCGCGGCCAGGAGGTCCCGGAGCTTGAGCCCGGCGTTCTTCCAGCCGATGCGCCTGCGCTCGATCGCCGCGGTCGCCTGGTGGCGGTCGAGCGGCAGGTAGCGCACCACGAACCGGTGGGGGTGCGCCGTGTGGTTGAGCCAGTCGAAGGCGCCCGGGCGGACGGCGGCGGGGTAGTTGCCGACGCGCAGGATGACGACGCGCTTGTCCCCGACCCGGATCTCCCGGCCCAACTCGAAATCGCTCGAGATCAGGAGCGGCTCGAGGCTGACCGGGTACTCGGGGACCGCGATCGGCTGGGTGGTGAAGTTGAGGAAGCCGTGGAGGTACTCGACCAGCTCCGGGGACCCCAGGCGCTCGAGGTCGATGCCGCTCGCGAGGAGGCGCTCGAGTTCGGTCGTCTCGTGGAGGAAGCGAGCGAGGAGCTCGTCCTCCTGCCGGCGGAGGCGGCCGCGGTCGGCGAGATGCTCCCGGACGGTGCCGAGTGCGGCGTCGAGCGGGCGCCAGGTGAGCGTCAAGTGGAAGCGCGAGACGTAGCGCTGGCCGCTGACCTCGTAGGCGGCGCGGCGCTCGCGATCGACCGCGAACGTGAAGGGATCGGTGAAGGCCCCGCGGACGGGATACCCCGGCGCCGGGAGGCGCGCCGCGTCCCAATGGAGGAGCCACCCGCCGCCCAGGCGATCGAGGAAGCGCGCGACGAGCTGGGCGAGCGCCTCCAGCTCCGCCGGGGTCGCGGACCAGAGATCGGGCCCCCGGTAGCGGAAGGCGGTCGTGAGCGCCCCGTCGCAGTTGCGCAGCACGCCGGGCGCGACGAAGAGATCCCACGGCAGGAGGTCGAAGAGCGACCGTTCCTCCGTGCGCACCTCGCGCAGCGCCGCCAGGAGCTTCATGGCTCTCAGAGGGTGCGCCGCGCGCGCGGGCGCGGGCGGGCGTGATGGACCCGGACCGGGTAGAAGCCGGCGTGCCGGAGGTGCCCCGGGAGCGCGGCAAACAAGTGTGGGTCGCGCCGCGCCAGCCGCCGGAGCCGCGGGAAGAGGACGAAGACGATCACGATCGAGATCGCCGGCGTCACCAGGTTGAACCGGAACGCGAGCGGCGGCAGCAGGTAGATCGCCGCCAGCACGAGCGGGATGAAGATCTGCCGCTCCATGCCCGAGACGAGCTGCGGCCGCGTGAGCGCCGGGTAGAGGCGAACGCCTTGGCTGTTCGGGTCCATCGGCCTAGACGCAGGAGCCGGAGATCCCGAGGGCGGCGAAGAGCGCCGCCCCCCCGCCGCCGGCGAGGATCGCCGCGAGCACGGCCTTGGCGACGCGGAGGAGCCCGCGCTGGCTGTCGGAAAACGCCCAGGCCACGCCCCCGGCCATGACCGCGATCCCGACCAGCACGGCGAGCGTCGGGCCGGTCAAGTCGTCCGAGAGGGTCGAGAGCGGACCCGACCAGGGCATCGACCCGCCGCCGGTGCCGCCGGCGAGAGCCGGCGCGGCGGCGGCGACGAGCAGCATCGAGGCGACGAGGAGCACCCGGCTCCGGTTGGGCTGATGGGCGTGCATTCCAGTACCTCCTAATGGGCGGCCGCGCCGGCCGCTCGTCTTGATCGTCTAAGACAAGGCGGGTGTATAGCACGTCTTGAGGGTTCAAGACAAGAGGGCTCCCGCCGGAGCCGCCGGGACGGCCTGCGAGCGGTGCGATTCGGCGACGCCAGCGGTGGCTCCGGCTGAGCCGTTCAGGTTCCGACGGGCGAGCATCGAGCCAGCTACACGCGTAGTACCCGCGGGCGGAGGCACCCAGCACTCGGCACATCGTGGCCACGCCCCACACGGCCCGGTTGGCGCTCACGAATCCGAGGACCTCTTCGGAGTCGCAGCGGCCTCCCGCGCAAACCAGGCCGCGGCTTTTTTCAGGATCTCCCGCTCCTCGCGCAGATGCCGCACCTCACGGCGCAGCCGACGCAGCTCCTCGCGCTCGGCCGTGGTTAGGCCGTCCTCGCGGCGACCCTCGTCGAGATCCGACTGGCGCACCCAGTTCGAGATCGATTGCGCCGTCGGCTCGAACTCCCGCGACAGCGACTCCGGCGTACGCCCGGAGCGCACCAACTCCACCATCCGACGGCGGTACTCCGGCGGGTACGGCGGTCGACTCCTCGGCATCGCAGACTCCTGTCTCCCAAAGGATGAGGTGTCCACGGAAACGGGTCAACTCCACGTTCGCGCGGGTGGGAGCACCCCCGGCGTACTGTGGTAGGCTAGATTCCGAGTTAGTGGTAGGCTAGATTCCGAGTTAGGAGAGGCTGTGCAAAAGACATTCGTGAAGGAACTGCCCGGCATGATCGGCAAGGAGGTCGTGCTCAAGGGGTGGATTCACCGCTATCGGCCCACCAGCCGAACCGTATTCATCATCCTCCAAGATGCTTCCGGCACCGCACAAGTGGTCAGCGGCCACACCGAACTCAAAGGCTTGTCCTTGAAGACAGAGGACTGCATCGAGGTCATCGGCCGGGTCCGCGCCGACGATCGCGCCCGCCAGGGCTTTGAGGTGGACCTCCTCCGAGTGTCCCTCCTCAACAACGCGAGTCAGGACCTGCCGTTCGTGTCTGGCTCCGACCTCACAGGCGTGGGCCCTGACGTGGTCCTAGACCACCGGCCGCTCAGCTTGCGCACCTACCAGGGCGGCACCATCTTCCGAGTGCAGGCCGCCCTTGTGGAGGGTTTTCGCGCGGCTCTCCGGAAGCGGCACTTCACTGAGGTTTTCACCTCGAAGATCGTCGCGGGCGGAACCGAGGGAGGAACCAACCTCTTCGAGATTGGCTACTTCGGCCGAAGTGCCTACCTGGCTCAGAGTCCGCAGTTCTACAAGGAGCACGGTGTCTGCGGGCTTGAACGGGTGTTCGAGACCGGCCACGTCTACAGGGCTGAGCCTCACGCTACGGCGCGGCATCTCGCCGAGTACTACTCGTTGGACTTTGAGATGGGTTTCATCGACGGTCCTCTGGACGTTATCGAGACGGAGCGTGAGGTCCTGAGCGAGATGTTCGAGGACATCGCTCGCCGCTTCGAGGGCCGGCTCGATGGGTTCGACGTATACACTCCGTCCCTGGAGCACGCCCCCGTCTGGGAGTTTGGCGAGTGCCTCGACCGGCTGAAGCTGGCCCATGGGCGAATGGATCTCGACGATGACTTGGACCCCGAGGCGGAGCGGCAGCTCTGCGCACTCGCCGAGACCGATACCGGCGTACGGGCGGTCTTCGTTCACGGCTTCCCTATGTCCAAGCGACCGTTCTACACAATGCCCGTTGGAGATGGTTCGACGTCGGCCGGGTTCGACCTGCTGTTCCGTGGCGTCGAGGTGACCACTGGTGGCCAGCGGCTTCATCGCCGGGAGGACCTCGAGGCGGCGCTGAAGGCCCGCGGCATGGAACCAGGGCTCTTCGCCGCGCACTTGCGGATGTACGATCTCGGCATGCCCCCTCATGGGGGACTTGCGATTGGCGCGGAGCGGCTTACGTGCCAAGTGCTCGGTCTTCAGAACGTGCGGCAGGCGACTATGTACCCGCGGGATCAGAACCGTACGACGCCGTAGCCCGAGACCTTAGGACATTGAGCAGTCAGCTCGCCTGGCAGATCCAAAGGTCGCTTGAGGAGCGAGGGAAGCGGACCGCCCTAGTCGCCGGAACCGAGGCGCTTTCGGGTCACGAGTTGCGGGATGAGGCCCTGGCACTGGCTCAGGCCGTCCTAACCCGAGGCGTGCGGGTCGGGGACACCGTCGGCCTCCTCGTTGATCGATCAGCGGGCGCCATCGTGGCGATGCTGGCTGCCCTCTTCGCCGGCTGCGCCTACCTGCCTCTTGAGCCCGCCGCGCCTGTTGCCTGGATACGGCATCTGCTCGCGGCGACGGGAGCCCGCCTGCTCGTGGTCGGGTCGGCCAACCTCGCCGCGGCCGAGCCGCTCGCAGTCTTTCTGGAGCTTGGCGTGCTCCCTGCCTCTGTCCGAGTTCCGGTGAGAGCAGGCCCCGAGCGCCCTGAGAATCCCACAAAGCTCGCGTACGTGATGGGAACGTCGGGAACCACGGGGACGCCGAAGCCTGTGCCGATCCGGGCCTCCAGTCTGCTGCACTACTGCCAGTCCTTTGCAGCTTTCGTGGGCGGCGTTGAAGCATTGGCCGGCTCGCGCATGGGCAGCGTGACCACCCTAGCGGCGGACCTAGGAAACACGATGGTGTTTCCAGCACTGCTATACGGAGCTGAGCTTCACCTGCTGGCCGAGGCCGACACTCGGGATCCACGGCGCTTCGCGGCCTATGTCCAACGGCACGGGATCGACGCGCTCAAGGTGGTCCCGACCCACCTGCGCGTGCTCCTCGCAGCGGGTGAGGCTGTCCTGCCTCGGAGACTGCTCGTCGTAGGCGGCGAGCCCTTCGGGCTGGACCTGCTAGAACAGTTAGAGACTCTGGCGCCCAGCTGCGCTGTCTTCAATCACTATGGGCCTACGGAAACGACCGTCGGTGTGACGATGTACAACGTGGCGACGAAACCAGGGACCGCGGAGCGGCTGCGTGCAGCTGGCTGTCGGACCGTGCCTGTAGGGACGCCACTCGGTAGCAACCGGCTCTACGTGGTCGACTCCCAGGGGCGCCCGTGCGATGAAGGCGTGGCCGGTGAAGTCCTGATCGGAGGCCCCTCCGTCTCGGAGGGCTACCTCGGCGATCCCGAGATGTCAGCCAAGCGCTTCGTCCGGATGCCGTGGTGCCCGGTGCAGCCCCTATACCGGTCGGGTGACTTGGCCTGCGTTCACCCGGGAGGCGAGATCGAACTGCTAGGGCGCATGGACGGGCAGATCAAGGTTCGCGGCCACCGGGTGGAGACCGGCGCCGTCGAGGAGGTTCTGCGCTCGCACCGCAACGTGGCAGATGCATTCGTGAGCCAGCTCCGCGAGGGCGCGCTAGCGGGCGCACTCGCGGCCTGGGTCCACGCGCAGGGAGGGGTCACGGAGCAGGCCCTCCGCGCTTGGCTGCTCGATCGCCTTCCGGCACCAATGGTCCCTGCGCGAATCCTGGTGGTTGACAGCCTGCCCCGTACCGCGAACGGCAAGGTCGATCCGACCTCCCTGCCCTTGCCGGTGGGTCCGGCCACGCAGGGCGTCCCCGTGTCGCGCGAGGAGGCGGTGGCCAGAGTCTTCGCCCAGGTTTTAGGCCTCCCACCAGAACGGGTGCAGCAGGACTTCTTCCAGCTCGGCGGCGACTCCCTCCTCGCACTCCGTGTTATTGAGCAGCTCCGCGACGAGCACTCCTTGGACCTCCCCATCGGGGCCTTCTATGCGGACCCAACACCGTCCGGTGTCGCCCGAAGTGTTAGGCCCCGACTGCGATCGGGAGCTCTGGAGGGGCCTGAAGAAGGCGAGGTCTCTGCCCAGGCGCACGCGCTCTGGGCGCACAGGCAGCTTTACCCGCAGGATCGCACCTACGAGGTTCCGCTCAGTCTACGCGTCGAGGGGTCTGTATCCCCCGAGCTGGTCGAGGTAGCGCTGGAACGCTTCGTGCTCCGGCACGAGGCCCTACGGACCTTCATGTCAGGAGTGCACGGGCGGCCGGCGCCGTGGGTAAGCCCGGGGGCCCAGCCGGCGCTCGCGCTCGGTACAGGTGGTTGGGGCGAGCGGCTGGACCCGGAGCGTGGCCCCTTGGTGCGCGCTGTCGTGACGCCGTGCGAGCGAGGGTGCCGGGTTGACCTAGCCCTCCACCACATTGCCTTCGACGGTGCCTCCACGACGGTACTTCTCCGAGAGCTTGCGGCGATGCTCTCCGGAAAGCCGCTGCCGCCGACTCCTGGGATACCAAGCCGATGCCTAGACCCAATGGATGCGCAACCCCTAGGCAACGGCGCGCGTGCGCGCTTCGGCCTTTCATCAGGTCCCTCCGGTCAGGCTCCGGGGGTGGAAGAACTTGAGCTGCCGCCAGCACTATGGTCCGAGGTCGAGGCTCTCTCTAGACACCTGGGCACGACGCCCTTCGGCGTGATTACCGCGGCCTGGGCTCTGGTGCTTTCGCGGCAGGACGGCGAGACAGCGGTGACAATTGGCACACCTGCCAACCTACGCGAGGCTTGGGAGAATGGCCTCGTCGGATTCCACACCAACGTGGCTGTGATCGAGGTGGAAGTTGATCCTAAGGTTCCGGTCGGACAATTCCTCCGGTCGGTCCACCGCGCGGTCGGAAAGGCGGTCGATGAGCGGTACGTTCCCTATGCCGAGCGGGTGGCATGCCAGCGCCGCAGCACGGGGACCCCGCCTACGCGCACGCTGCTCTCCATTGAGCGCCTGGAACGCCTCTGGAGCGACTCGGTGCGCGTCACTCAGATGCCGGTAGTACGGCCCCGTCCCGTTTTCGACATCGACCTGACCATCGTCCTAGGACGTGGGGACGGCGTGGTCCAGATCCACTTCAAGGCCGAGGCCTGCCCGCGCGCCCGCGCTCGTTGCCTCGGCGAGCAGCTAGTCACGGTCGTGGAGCGCTTCGTGTCGCAGCCCACGCTGCGCACGGCAGCCGTCGACATTCTGCCCCCTGCCTGGCGGAGCCGCGTGGTGGACTGGTCCTGCGGCTCGCGCATCCACACGCCCGAGCGGTGGGGTGCGCTGGCCTTCGAGGTCGGGCCAGAGCCGGACACAGTCGCGCTGACTTGGCCATCGGGATTCTGGACGCGCGAACGCTTTGAGTTCGAGGTGCGTCGCGTCGCGAGGCGGCTAACTAAACTGAAACTCGGGCCGGGTCACGTTGTGGCCGTCGAGATCACTCCCTCTCCGGCTCTGGCCGTTGCGTGGCATGCCATTCATCGGATCGGTGCGGCGGTGCTGGCCCTTGACCCGGCGTGGCCACGCGCGCGCTTGGACTACTTGAGGCGCCACTCTGGCGCGGGAGTCTGTCTGATCTCGCCGGACGGGCTAGGCCTGCGAGTCGAGGGTTCGGTACAGGGCGAGCCGTACCACCCGCGTGAGCTGAGCTATCTGATCTCGACCTCAGGCTCGACTGGCCAGCCGAAGCTGGTGGCGATCCAAGGCCGGGCGTTAGCCAACGAGCTCGCATGGTCCGCTGCGGCCTTTCCGCTGGACGGTCGGGACCGAGTACTCGCGCACAGCGCGCCCGGCTTCGACGTGATCGTGTGGGAGATGCTGGGGCCTCTGTCATGGGGGGCGAACCTGGTGTTTCCCGAGCCTGACCGCTGGTACGATGTGGCACACCTAGCCGACAGAATCCGCGAGGATCGTGTCACGGTGCTGCAGGCCGTGCCCAGTCTGATTGAGGCACTGCTGAACGGGTTACTGCGTGGAACGTCGCATCTGCGGCTGCTCCTGAGCGGGGGTGAGGAGCTTTCAGCGGCGCTTCCCGGCCTCGTTGCCCGGACCCTGCCCGGCTGCCGACTGGTCAACACCTATGGACCATCCGAGACCACAATCGACGCGACCTTCTACGAGTTGCCTCCCGGGCACCCGTCAACCCGGCGGGTGCCGCTCGGCCGGCCGGTGGCCGGCGCGCGCGCCTACGTGCTCGATGAGCGTCTCCGGCGGCTGCCTCCTGGTGCTTGGGGTCAGCTCGCCATTGCCGGCAGTTCGGTTGGTCTCGGCTATCTAGGCGATGTGGGAGCCACCGCGAAGCGTTTCTTGCCCGATCCATTTGCGGATAGTCCAGGGCAGCGGATGTACCTAACGGGTGACCGGACACGCTGGACTGAGGACGGTCTGCTCGAGTTCGGTGGCCGCTGCGACTTCCAGGTTAAGGTGCGCGGCAATCGGGTTGAGCTGGAGGAGGTCGAGGCTGCTCTGCGAAGCCTGCCGCGAGTGCGCGATGCGGCGGTGTTTCTGAGCGGAGCCGGCTCGATACATGCCCATCTGATCGGCCTGGTGGTCCCCTCTCACGAAGGCAGAGTGGAGGCCGTCGATCTGCACGCTTGGTGCGCGAGCCGTCTGCCGACCTACATGGCGCCGAGTGCCTTCGTGAAGGTTGCTACCATTCCGCGCCTGGCCAACGGCAAGGTGGCGCGGGAAGCCCTGCCGTTAATGGTCGTGGGGACTACTCGTGAGACTACCGACTTCCATTCCGAGACCGAACGCAAGGTAGCCCAAGCGTGGACGCGGACTCTCGGGTGCGAGGTCGTGGACCGGGACCTGTCCTTCTTCGCCAATGGCGGCACCTCACTTCTCGTTCCGGTGCTCCAGCTCCGGCTCCGCGAGGAGACCGGACACGACCTCCCTGTGGTGGTGCTCTTTGAGCAGACTTCCATCGCCGCGCAGGCCGCTGCGATCGACACGCTGCACCAAGAGGGGGGGCAGGCCGAGGTGGTCTCGTCTGGGCGGGGCATGCGACGCCGGCAGTCCTACCGAGCGCGAGCCAGGAGGTCCGATTGACCGAAGATCGGCGGGAGACCGCTGTCGCCATCACCGGTATGGCATGCCGGTTTCCGGGGGCACCCGATACGGGCTCGTTCTGGCGCATGCTGCTCGCCGGCGCCGGCGGCGTTCAACACTTCGATCGGGAAGAGCTGAGGCGAGCAGGCGTGCGGGAGGAGCTCCTCGCGAACAAGGCGTTCGTTCCCGCGTGCGCTCCATTGCCGGACCCCTGGGCCTTCGATGCAGCGCACTTCGGCGTACCGCCCACGACGGCTCGTACCCTGGATCTGCAACAACGGGTGTTTCTGGAATGCGCCTGGACGGCGCTGGAGGCTTCGGGCGTACTGGCCGCGCGCAAGCGGGCGGTGGCGGTCTTCGCCGGATGCAGCCAGCGTTCCGCGGGTGCACCTTGGGTCGGTCCAGAGGACGGGCAAGGCGCCGAGATCCTCGCTAGCCTTGGCTCGGCCTCAGACTACTTGGGAGCACGAGTGGCGTTCCTGCTGGACCTGCACGGACCCGCAGTGACAGTCCGGGCTGCCTGTGCCACCTCGCTCGTGGTGGTCCACCTCGCTGTGCAGAGCCTGCTTACCCATGAGAGCGACGTGGCAGTGGCCGGCAGTGTTGCAGTGCGCCATCCTCTGATCCGAGGTCACCTCTATGAGCCAGGCGGCATTTACTCTGCAGATGGCCTGTGCCGGCCGTACGACCACCTGGGCACAGGCATCGTCAGCGGAGATGGCGGGGGCGTGGTCGTCCTGCGCAGACTGAGTGATGCTCTCGACGACGGAGATCACGTGCACGCCGTGATCTGCGGGACGGCTATATCCAACGACGGGTCGAGGAAGGATAGCTTCACGGCGCCCAGTGTGCAGGGCCAGGTCGAGGCGGCGCTCACGGCTTTCGATGTAGCGGCCGTGGATCCGGCGACGGTCGGTTTCGTGGAGGGCCACGGGACCGCCACCCCCATGGGAGATCCGATCGAGGTCGAGGCACTGCGGCGCGTGTGGAGGACGGGCGGACAGCGGGCGCGGCCCTGCCTCCTGGGCTCAGTCAAAGCGAACATCGGACACCTCGACGCCGCCGCGGGGATCGCTGGCCTCATCAAGGCGTGCCTGGCCGTCGAGCATGGTCAGATCCCCGGTACCCTGAACTTCACAAATCCGAATCCCCACCTGGGGCTAGAGGGCTCACCCTTCGAGGTCTCGGGCACAACGCGGTTCTGGAACGAGGTAGGGCCACGCCGGGCGAGCGTCCACTCCATCGGGCTGGGCGGCTCGAATGCCCATGTGGTGCTTGAGCAGGCCCCGCCGCGTCCGCCGGCTCCGCGGCCTCCACTCGTGGTCCTGGTGCTGTCGACCCGGCGCCCCGACGCGATGGACGAGTACGGCCGTGCCATCGCGGACGCGCTCGGGGACGGGGACGTCCAATTCGCCTCGGCGGCTCGTACCCTCCAGCACGGTCGCTCCCTGGAGCCCTTCCGGCAAGTCGTCGCTACAGCCGACCCCGAACGGGTCGTGGCCTCCCTCCGCGCGTTGGGGCAGCCCGCCCGCGCCGCAGAGGTGCCGCCCAGACTGGTACTCGCCTTTCCGGGCGATGGGCGGCGCCTACGCGGCGGGTTGGGTGAGCTGGCCCGCCTCCTGTCGCCCGTGGCCGAAGCGTGGCGCGCTGGCGCCGAGCACCTGCGCACGCGGTGGGGTCTCGACCTGGACCAAACGCTGGTGACCGAGGGATCACCACCGGGCATCCTCCCTGCCATCGTGGTGCAGGGGGTCGCGCTACACGCCGCGCTCGCTCACTTCGGGGTCGCTGGCGACGTCCTCATTGGGCAGAGCCTAGGGGAGCTTACTGCAGCCGCTGGGGCGGGCCTGCTCTCCTTCGAGCAGGCCCTGGACCTGGCCATGGCGAGGGAGCAGGCCTTCCGGTCGGTGGCCGAGAGCGGGGCCCTGGCCGTCGGGATGCCGGTCAAGGCCCTGCACGAGGAGCTGCCAGAGGATCTGGAACTCTCACTGGTCAACGCGCCGGGACGCTGCGTGGTTTCGGGCCTGCTCCCCTCTCTCCGGGCCTTTGCGGAACGCCTTGAAACACGCGGTGTGCCGGTCACCGAACTCGACGTGATCAGCGCCGTGCACTGCTCCCTGCTCGACCCTGTTCTCGAAGCCTTCCGACGCGCGGCTGCGGGCATCCGCCCGAGCGAACCCCAGCGCATGCTCCTCAGTGCGGTAGGTCCCGTTGCGTTGGATCAGGCTGTGGCGGCCGACCCGGAGCACTGGGTACGTCAGATTCGCGAGACGGTTCGCTTCGATGCCTGCCTTGAGGCGGCGGTGGGCGCCGGCGGAGACATCATTGTGGTGGATACCGGGCCCGCCGGCGGGCTCACGGCCGCAATCCGGGAGACGGTGGGCGAACGCGTTCGCGACGTGGTCCGGCTGGCGCCGCATTGTTCCAGCATCGGACATGCCGAGGCCTTTGCTCAGGCGCTCGGGCGGTTGTGGGAGCACGGGGTCGAGGTCGACTGGGACGCCCTACCAGGCCAGTGCGCGATGAGCGCGGCGCTACCGGTGGCCCCGCTCGCACGCACACTCCACCCCCCGCTGGAAGCGGGTGTGAACCGACCTTCGCTGGTCGTTCCCGAGGGCCGCTTGGGGCTGTGGGGCCGAAGCTGGCAGAAGGTGCCAGGCGGCGCTTGGTCAGCGGTCAGGGCGTCGCGGCGGGTGGCCGTGTTGGCCGGGGCGGATCCGGTCGCGCGTAACATCGCGGCCGCTCTGGCGCAGCAGGGAAACCGCGTGCAAGTGGTGCCGCCTGGCGAGGGGCACCCTGGAGCGCTAGATCTGCTCGTCGATGCACGTGCGCTGGGCGAGTCCCGTGGCCCGCGCGCGTGCTGCGCGTTCCTTGCGCTGGCGCAGCGACTGACCGGGCGGCGGGAGACGCCACACCTCGTTGTGTTGACCCGCGGTGCCTTTGATGTTCTCGGAAGCGAGACCCTGTCGCTCGCGGCCGCTGCCGTGGCGGCGACTGCACTGGTCTTAAGCCAGGAGCACGGGGAGCTCGACGTGCTTTGCCTCGACCTGCCCTGCGGCGACGTCGATTCCGAACTCGTGGCCCAGATACTGGGCCGGGGCGAAGGGCCCTGGCTGGCGCTGCGCGGTAGGAGCGCATGGCGTCCTAGGCTCGAGTCGCTCGGGCACGATCCCGAATCCGTCCGCCCACTAGAAGAAACGGTGTGCCTGATCACGGGCGGGTTCGGCCGCTATGGCCGCTGGGTCGGCCGCTGGCTCGCACAACATGGAGCATGCCACCTCGTGCTTGTTGCGCGGAGCGGAATGCGAACGGCCCAGGACCAGGAGGCCGTGCATGCCATGCGCGAGGCCGGGGCTGAAGTGACCGTCCGGCAGGCGGACGTGACCGATCGCATCGCGATGTTTGGTGTGCTCGACGAGGCTGCCCGCAAGGGACCGGTGACCCTCTTCCACCTCGCTGGCCTGCCGCACGCGCCGTCGGCCTTCATACCGGTCGCCGATCTCGTAGGGCCCGCGCTGGAGCAGGCAATGCACGAGCAGTGGAGTGCGAAGGTGGAGGGTGCTCTCACCTTGCTCGATTGGACCCGCCGAAACCCGGGATCTCGGTGCCTGATCTTCTCGTCTAATGCCTCGGTGCTCGGAGGTCCAGGTCTCGGTGCCTACGCCGCCGCCAATGCTGCCGTTGATGCTCTGGCGGTGTCGGCGCGGGACCGCGAAGGTCTGGACTGGTGCTCCATTGGCTGGGACGGCTGGCGCCTTCCAGACGACGACCTCAACGAGACGCCCGGAGCTCTTGAGGCCTTCGCCCTTCGAGGCGACGAGCCCCGGAGCGGGTTGTGGGCAGCGATGGGCGCCCGGATTGGCCACGTAGCCGTAGCGAAAGGCGACTTGGCGGAGCGGCACCGGAAATGGGTCGAGCGGCGACTGGTACCCATTGGGGAAGGGTTAGAGGTGAGCGACCATGGGACTATCGCCGAGGATGAGGTGCTTGACGAGGTCCGACGGATATGGGCGCGGGTTCTGGGATTTACGCCAGCCGACAACGCCGACCTGTTTGAGCAGGGCGGCGACTCGCTGAGCGCAATGCAGATCCGCAGCTTGATCGAGCGCCACCTGGGTGCGAGGCTTAGCTTGCGTGATATCTTGCAGAGTCGTAGTATATCGAGGACGGCCGCATCGCTACGAGCGGCACGCCACGCAGGGGGGGGAGAGCCGGGGCGTGAGTCTCCTAATGTAGCGATGGTTCGCGGACGGATCTAGTCCTGGGAGGTCGAGTGGACATCGAGGCTGTGATCAGCCGCCTTGTGCCGAATGACGAGCTTCCGTTCTGCAGGCTGGGCCTACTCGGCCTCGCCGCGCCCGCTTTATCCCCGCGGTTTGCCGAAACCGTGGAACTTGAGGTTGGCGACCACAATGGTCCCGCCTGCGAACTGGTCCTTGTAGACGCGCGACAGGCGGAGGGTCCGAGGTTGCGGACGGCGGCCAGCCGCCTAGTGCGAGATGGTCTAGTTCTGGCCATTGTGGGCGAAGAGCGAGCTCGCGCAACCGCCCGGCGCCTCTTCGAGTTCGGCACTGACTGGTCTCACCCGTTCGGGGACGGGAGAGATCGGATCGTCGCCGCGGGGCTTGACATTCACCCGTCCGAACTCGGGCTCACGGAGGATTCGTTCTGCCCCCCGCGGCCAGAGTGCCGGCAGCTGCCCCAGAACCGTGCGGACCGCCAGCGCCGGCGATTTGTAAGGCGACGAGGGCGCGACCGCCTCATCGCCCTCGCCCGCTTGCTTGCCGAGCGCCACGGTCCGGCGGTACAGCGGGTGGTCGAAGGCGTGGAGGATTTGGTCGGCGAACGTCCTCCGCGGCGCGGTGTTGGCGGGCGCCGCCCGGGAATGATGTCAGTCCCGGGCCTTTCCGTCGCCCCGTGGCCTAACCCGGACGAGTCGCCGAGGCTTCGGAGTGTGGTGGACGCATGTAACCGCCTTGGGCCAGCCGTGTGCAAGGAGTTGCGTGGTCTGATCGCGACGCAGGAGCTTCACGCCTACCTGGTCGATGACTATAACGCTGGAAAATTCCAGCTCGGCAACCCGAACGAATGGCAGGCGCTGCGGCTGGTGGACTGGCGGGACACCGCCGCCGCGCTCCCGTCGAGCTTGCGCGCGACGCATCGCCTGCTCGGTGAACTGGGCAACCGGATCTCAGGCGAGGTAAACGTGCTCCGCATCGGGCCAGAGACTCATCTCCCTTTGCATCACGATGACTACGACTGTGAGCAGTACCTCCACCTCGGCCTCACGGTTCCTCCTGGATGCGGGATTCGCGTGGGAGGTGAGACTCGCGAGTGGCTGGAAGGCCGTGCAGTGGTCTTTTCACCGGCCTTCGCACACGAAGTGTGGAACACGAGCTGTCGTCCGCGGGATGTCGTTGCGATAGACCTTTGGCACGCAGATCTGTCCGACCTTGAGATCGCTGCGTTGCGGCAGGTACGGAACGAGCTGGAGATGCTTCGCCACGAGAGAGCACGGGCGCAGGGGCGGGCATGATGGAGGAGGCGGTGATCGCGGTGGACGCCGAGGACGTGGTCGGTGGCTTGGTTGCACAGGGTGTGGAGCTGTCGGTCGCCGACGGAGACATCCTCTACACCGGCCCAGCTGAGGCCCTTGGAGAAGACGCGCTGGAGGGGCTGCGCGTGCTGAAGCCGAAAGTGGTGGGTCTGCTAGAGCGCAACTGTGCACGGGGCGTGGTGCGGCTCGGGCCCACGAGCCTGGAGCAACAGCGGATGGGGTGGCGCTCGCGCAGCGACACAAACGCCGCTAGCTACAACGTCTGCATGCGCGTGGACTTCTGTGGCGATCTGGACGTCCGGCGCCTGTCCGCGACTATCGACAAACTGGCCACGAGGCATGAGATCCTCAGAAGCCGATTCAGCCGGTATGGTGACCACTTGCTCCAGGAGGTCCTGGCGCCGGGCCGGGGATTGCTGCAGGTTCTTGAGCCGCACGCCCTGGCCGGGTTGTCGGATGCCGAGGTGGCCCGGTGGTGCTCGCGGCGCGGCAGTGCGGCTTTCAATCTTGCGATGGAGGCCCCGGCGCGCTGGTGTTTGGCGCCCTTGAGCGGCGGCCGGGCCGTCCTGCTCATGACCTTCCACCACATTGCGTGCGACGGATGGAGCATCGACCGTCTGCTTGCGGAGCTCGCGCGGCTCTATGAGCTAGAGGAGCTCGTCGCGGAGCCGCCGTCCTGTACCCCATTCGATTTCGCAGGCTGGGAACGAGGTTGGCTTACCGAGACGCGTGTGAATGATGCGCGCGCCTTCTTCAGCGACGAGCTGCGCGGCGCCGCTCTCTCCCCGACGTTCTTGCGCACGGAGAGGCCCACGCGCCCTGGAGGCGATAGCGGAGCGGTTGTCCGTCACATAAGCGAAGATCTAGTTGCAAGTGTCCAGGGGTTGGCGTGCGCCATAGCCGTGAGCGAGTTATCAGTCTACTTCGCGGCGTTCGCCCTACTCCTGGCCGAGGAGACCCGGGAGGGAGACTGCGCGGCCGTCATCGCGGTACTGAACCGGACCCGGCCCGAGCACGAGCTGGTCATCGGGTTGACGCGAAACGCCCAGGCCATTCGTTGCTCGGTGGCGAAGGAGGATACCCTTGCCTCTGCCGCGCTCCAGATGAGCACCAGGGTGGAACGGGCCTCGGTCTTTCAATGGTTTCCCATCAGCCTGCTGTTGGACCCGACGGCCCGGCGGGAGATCGACGCTCGCTGCTTGCCTGTGACCTTCGCTTTCGCGGCAGCCGCCGACGACACCCTCGACCTGGGGAACGTGCGGGCTTCGGTCAAGGACGTATTCCTGGGTGCGGCGCGAGCAGGTCTTTCTCTTTTCGTGCGCCGGCGTGGGCAGATCGCTGAGGCTTTTTTTGAGTACGCTAAGGATCACATCGACGAAGTCGTAGTTGGTCCAATCGCCGATCGCTACCTTGCAATCGTGGCACAAGCTGCCGATGTTGCTCTCGCGGAGGTTCCGTGAGTCTCGGGGATCGCATCTTCTCCGCTCCTGATCCTCACATCGTCGCAGGATTCCGTCGCGACGGGTATTGTGTACTACGCGGGTTGCTCGGCCTCGAGGATCGCCATCGGCTGCGCGCGCTCTTCGACAACCTACACAAACTCCCTGGACGCACAGTGAAGCGCTTTGGGCGACGCCTCGTCGTCACGCGCAACCTTTGGCAAACCGAACCTTTCGCGGCCTCACTTGCGCGGGGACTAGGACCAGTCGCAGGACGGCTCATGGCCGCCCCTTGGGTGCGGCTCATCGACGACATCGCTCTCATCAAGCCAGCACGCGCCGAGGGCGGCGAGCCAACCATTTGGCACCAGGACGCCCCGAACTTTCCTTTCGACCGCCGCGGCTTCCTCACGATCTGGATTGCAGTGGACGACATCGCTTTGGAGCAAGGCCCGCTGACCTTCGTGCCCGGCTCACACCGTATCGGGCTCCTCGGAGCGGTCGACGGCAGCGGTGAGGAGCTCAAGCTTGAGTCCCTGCTCCGGGAGGACGACCTAGCCCACGTTGGTGAACCCGTCACCTATTCCTTGCAGGCTGGCGATGCAACAGTGCATGACGGGGGCACGCTGCACTCCGCCGGCGCCAATAGCACAGCCCGGCCGCGGCGGGCTTGGGCGGTGAGGTTTGTGCCTGCAGACACTCTGTACACCGGCGGCGCACATCGGTCCTTCGATGGCCTGGCCTTGAAGCCCTTTCAGCCTTTCGAGCATGAGGATTTTCCTCTGATTGAAGCGGGAACGGCGGACTGATCGCCAAGAGTGATGGAGACACGACTATGACTGTGTCAATCGACAAGTTCATCTGGGACCTGACCTATGCCTGTCCGCTACGGTGCATCCACTGCTACTCGGAGTCCGGACGCCGGCCGGCACGCACTCTCGATCGCGCCAGCGCAATGCGGGTCGTAGACGTAATCCTCTCGGCCCATCCGACACGAATCTCTTTGAGCGGGGGAGAGCCGCTGCTGGTCAAGTGGTGCGCTGAAGCCGCGCAGCGCCTGAGGGCCTCAGGGTGCGAAGTCACCTTGTTTACCAGCGGCTGGCTCATTAGCGAAGCGATCGCACTCGATCTCGCGCAGTCCGTTGCGACAGTCGCAGTGAGCGTGGACGGCACGGACGTTGCGACTCACGACAAGATTCGGGGTCGGCTCGGAGGATTCGAGCGGGCTATGACTGGGCTGCAGTTACTGGGGAGTGTCCGCGGGAATCTCCGGCGGGCGAGTCGGCCTTGCTATTCCTTGGGCATCGACTTTACACTTATGCGGTCGAATGCGCGCTCGAATCTGGAGGAGTTTGTGGAGCACGTGACTTCGACCGTACCCGAGCTTGACTTCATTCGCTTCGGGGCGGTTATTCCGACGGGTCTCGCGGCAGAGGAGGACTTTGAGGAAGCGGAGCTGCTGACAATCGAAGAGCTGGTGGATCTCATCGAGGCACGCGAGGATCTCGCCAGCCGAGCCCGTAATGGCGCCTCCGTGATGATGACAGACGTCCGCTACTTCCTCCCGAACCCCCAGTCAGACGCTACCGACCTGAGTATTGCGCAGATTGAGCCGGACGGTGCCCTCCGTGCGTTCCCCATCTATGAAGCCAAAGTCGGTAACATACTTGAGGAGCCGCTGGACATCCTGTGGAGCCGTGCCATGAAGTGGCGCGCTGATCCATTCGTCTCAGAACATCTGAGATCGATTCGGAGCATGGCAGACTGGGCTCGTGTCACACGAATCCTGGATCGGCGCTACGGTTCTCCAGCAGATAGGCAGCGTATGCTTCAGCGCCAAACTTTCTAGATCCGCGTCAAGGTAAAGATAAACCGCGAGAGCCCCTTGCGTGCAGTCTCTCCCTCCTGTGATCGCAGGAAGGCATTCGTCAATGGTGAGGAAGTCTCACGAGTTTGGCCTACACATCGTTTTCCGACTCCCTGTTCACGTTCTCAGTTCTTCGGCTCTCAGTTCTAGGACCAAGTCGGGATGTATGTAATGTCGGCTAGCCAAGAGGCGATCCAGGTCACCGGCGGCGCCAGATCCTGCGGCGGCTGGGCGTGTTCTTCGCGACGCGTCGTCCGAAACCCACGACGACGGCTCCCACGGGCCAAGCCAGCCTCGCGTATCAAGCGAGCTACCGGCTCGCGGCTCAGCCAGGTGCCCTCAGCGGCCAGCTCGGGCCTACACCCGTGGCGTGCCGTACGTCTCGCGCGAGCGGGCGTGGGTCGCCCGCATCCTGCTCGTCAACTCGGCATCGGCCCGTCGGTGCGCCGACGGCTTGCGACATTAACTACGCGTAGTACCCGTTGGGGGGGGGGCACCCAGTACTCGGCACAGCGTGGCCACGCGGAGAACGGCCCGGTAGACGCTGACGAATCCGTCGACCCCTTCGGAGTCGAATCGGTCTCCCTGGCGAACCGGGCCGCAGCTTGGTCAGGATTCTCCGCTCCTCGCGGAGCGGGGGCACCTCGCGGCGCAGCCGGGTCAGTTCCTCCCCTCGACCGTCGTCACTCGTCCTCGCGGCGGCCCTCGTCGAGCAGGGCCGAGCGCTCCAGGTCCAGGAGACGCGTCGCCTCCGCGACGGGACTGCCTCGACGCAGGGGGGCCCGGCACGGATCGCGCTGGGATGCCCAAGCTCTTTATTGGAAGATCCACGGGGCCCTGCGCCGCGTGGCGCTGCGGTTCAGAACGTGGGTGTGGGCACAGGCTCCGAGGAAGGGACACTCAGCAGCGAGGCGGATAGAGCGCCTCGACGCGCAGCTGGCCGTTCAGCGCGAGCCCGTCGAGGCGCAGGATCTCGGTGACGCGACGCCCCTCGCGGGTCTTGGCGACGAAGATCAGTGCGTCGAGCGCTGCGGCGATCCGGGCGCGCTGGGAGGCGACGCCCGCCTCCTGCGCGAGGTCGTCGAGGCGGTCGACGGCGTCGAGTGCGCTGTTGGCGTGGATGGTCATGAGGCCGCCCGGGTGCCCGGTGTTGCACGCCTTGAGGAAGACGAATGCCTCCGCTCCGCGGGCCTCACCGACGATCAGGCGGTCGGGGTTGAGGCGGAGCGCGGCGCGGAGCAGGCGCGTCATGTCCACCGACGCCTGCTCGGAGGTCAGGAGGTTGATCGTGTTGAGCCCGTCGGAGCGGACCTCGCGAGCGCCGTCCTCGCAGACGAGGATGCGCTCGGCGGGGTCGGCGGCGAGGATCTCGCCGAGAAGCGCGGAGAGGAGCGTTGTCTTGCCCGAGCCGACGCCGCCGGCGATGAGGCAGGTCCAGCGGTGGCGGACGAAGTGGCGGAGCAGCTCGAGCGGGTCGGCCGGGAGCGCGCCGGGTCCGGCGCGGGGACCGGCGGCGGTTGGGCGCCCACGTGCCGGCGGCTTGAAGGTCCCCAGCCGCCCGAGGTCCTCGAGGCTGTAGTGGCGCGTGGCGGGCTTGCGGAGCGCCATGATCGGGGCGAGGGACACTGGCGGCAGGATGCCCTCGACGCGGATGCCGCCGAAGGGGAGGGTGGACTCGAGAACGGGCTGCTCGCGGGTGACGACCAGCCCCTGGAGGCCGGCGATCGTGGCGAGGAGGGATTCGGTGCGGTCGGGGGTGAGCGCGACGCCGGTGTCGTAGGAGCCGCGACCGACCGCGGCGGCGAAGACGTGACCGCGCTGGTTGACCATGACGTCGGTGACCGCGGGCTCGTCGAGGAGCGGCGAGAGCCCCGACACCTCGAGCTCGGTTCGGAGCGTCGCCGCGCGCGGGTCCTCGCGGGGCTCGCCCCACCTCACGGAGCGACTCCGACGGCCGGTGGGGGCACGGCCGCGCGCGCGCGGAGCACGGGGTCTTCGTAGTAGGGGTGACGCCAGATGACGGCGGGCGGGATGCCCGCCTTGAGGAGGAGCAGGCGATCGCCGGGGAGCGCGCCCACCTCTCCCACCGTGAGCAGCGGCCGCCGGACCTCGGTGTGACCGACCGAGCTGGTTCGCGAGAAGAGCCCCTGGCCCGAGGAGCTGGAGCGGCGGCGGTAGCGGACGGTCGCCTCGCCGGCGAGCCGCGAGGCGTGCTCGCGGGTCTCGGGGTTCTGCGTGGCCGCGAGGAGGTGGACCTGGCAGGTGCCGGTGATCGACTCGCGCACCGAGTAGGCGGCGCGGAGCTGGTTGAGGTCCTGGAGCACGATCGCCGCGCGCACGCCGTAGCCGCGGAGGAAGGCGAGCATCTCCTCGAGGATGGGCACGCGGCCGAGCGCGGCGAACTCGTCGAGGAGCAGGTAGAGCGGAGGCCGCTCGGTCGAGGCGTGGTCCGCGTAGCCGTCGTCGTCGGTCAGATGGAGCATCAGTAGGCTTAGCATGATGCGGACAAGCGGCCCGAGGCGGTGGAGGTCCTGGAACGGCAGGGTGATGTAGAGGGTGGTGCGCTCGGTGCGGCGGGCGAACTCGGGGAGCGAGAAGTCGCTCGCGGAGGTCGCGTGGGCGACGCGCTCGTCGCCCCACAGGGCGAGGAACTGGTTGAGCGTGGAGACGATGCTCCCCAGCTCCCGGGGCGGCGTCTCGAGAAAGCCGCGGGCGAGCCGGGCGACCTCGGGGTGGGTGCGGGTCGGCGCTCCGGTGCCCGGGTCGATCCAGCCGCGGGCGCGTTCGGGGTCGTGCTCGGCCGAGATCATCATCTGAAACAACGCCGGCAGGCCGCCCTCGAGGGCGGGGTCGTTGAGGATCTGCCGCACGGAGGCGATCGACGGCGCGGGATCGGTGTAGAGGGCGTGGAGCGCCAGCGCTCGGAAGAGGTTGCGGGCGGCGTTGATCCAGTGGGTCTCGGTCTCGCTCGCCGGATGCGTGAGGAGGTTGCCGGCCACCGTCGAGATGAGCTTCACCTCGGCCGGGGAGCGGGGGATCTCGGCCATGCAGTTCCAGCGCAGGGTGCGGCCGCTGTTCGGCGCGAAGCGCAGGCAGCGCTGGCCCTGCTCGAAGCGCCAGCCGGCGCTGCGCGCCCACAGCTCGCCCTTGGGGTCGACGACGAAGGCCGACGCGCTGACGTCGGTGAGCAGCGTCGTGAGGATCGGCCCCGAGGTCTTGCCGCCGCCCGGCGGGATCACGATCAGCGCGTGGTGGTCGGAGGCGTCGACCACGACCTGGGGCGCGCGCCCCCCGCGCCAGGCGCCGAGGACGAATCCGCGCCCGGAGTCGGGGGCGAGAAGGCCGGCGGCGCGCAGGTCGCCCTCTCGGGCGAGCTGGGCCGAGCCATGGGCCACGTGGGCGGGATTGAGCCGCGCGCCGTAGGCGACGAGCGCGAGCGTCGCGAGGCCGGCAACGGCGAGGAAGCCCTCGGCCAGGGCGGCGAACACCAAGGGGCGGTGGGTTGTGCCGAGGAGGCGGAGCGCCCAGCCCAGGCCGCGCGCGGGCGAGTAGAGCGGCGCCCCCAGGTGGAAGAGGAGGAGAAGCATCGCGGGTGCGCTCGCCACGGCGAGCAAGCGGCCGCGGCGGTAGCGAAGGGCGGCGGCGAGCAGGAGCGCCGCGAGCGCGGCGGCGGCGAGCGGCAGGAGAGGCCGCGGGGCCGCGGGGAGGAGCGGCGGCCCGAGGGCCTCGGCATAGGCGAGACGCGAGGCGAGGCGCTGCGTCAGGACGACCGCGCCGGCGGCGACCGCGCCGAGGAGGGCGGCGGCCAGGGCCGCCTCCCCGCCGATCGGCAGGAACAGCTCCTCGGGCGCCGGCCGCCGCGAGACGGCCATCAGAGGGTCACCAGGGGTCGCATCGGAGTGACGATCGAGGCGATCGGGAGCGGACCGTAGTAGCGGGAGTCCCACGAGTTGGGAACGGTGTCGCTATAGACCCAGCACTGCCCGTCCGGCACGCGCTGGCGGAGGCCGGCGAGCCGGGGCAGCGGGCGGCGTTCGGAGTCGATCGGCTGCGGGCGGGTTCCGGGGAGCAGCCGGCCGTTGACGGAGAGCCCCTCCTCGCGAACCTCGACGAGATCACCCGGGAGCGCGGCGATGCGCTTGAGCACCGCCGCGCTCCCATCCGGGCACCTCGCTGGCGGCCAGCCCGCCGGGTGGTATCCGCGCGCGCGGCCGAAGGAGACGATCGGATCGGGCAGGCACAACTGAACCCACGCCCCCGCCACGAGCGGCGCGGCGGTCGGGATGTAGAGCCCGGCGGGCGCGCTGGGGCTGAGGCAGATCCGCGCGCCGGCCGCGGCGAGGAGGGACCCGCCGGCGAGCGCGAGCGTGGCCGCGGCGAGCAGGACGCTTCGGCGGGTGGTGGAGCGACGCACGGCAGGCTGTCGGTGGCTCATCGTCTTGGGCCTGGTAGGTGAGCGCGCGGGCGCCCGCTTTGTCTTGATCGACCAAGACGATACCACCGCGCGGGCTGCCGCGGGGCACGCGGCCTCAGCGGCCACGCTCGGGCTCGCTGTCGCGGCCCAGCTGGCCGAGCGCCCGGGCGGCGGCGCCGCTCGCCTTGGCTGCGGTCAACGGGGTGGGCGCGAGGGCGAAATGCACCGCGCTGTCGCCGAACGCGAGCGCGGCGGCCGCGGCGCCGCGAGGCATGAGGCGGCCGACCGCGGCGGCGGTGAGCGTCTGCTTCGGGTTCTGCGTGAGCCGGAGCGCCGCCGTGACGGCGCGCCGGGCGTTGGGAGGAAGCGCCGCCGCGAGGTCCTTGCTCCCCCGGCGGACGGCGGCGAGGAGGTTGCGCTGCGCGGCGCGCAGACGCGCCCGGGCGACCCACGCCGCCTGCCGGGCGGCGGCGCGCTGCCGAAGGTCGAGGAGCGCCTGGTGCGTCTTGCGCACGCGCGTGGCGAGCTGCGCGCGTTTGGGGCGCAGGTGGGCGAGAGCGCGCGCGGAATGCGCGGCGCGGTGGGCGGCGATGCGCACCTCGCGCCGTCCGGGACTGAGCGCCCCCGCACGGAGTCGTCCGAACGTCTCTGGTCTCTCCTCGAGGACGTTGGCTACGGCCCGCCAGCCGCGCTCGCGCTGGAGGCGGACGCGGGAAGGGGCCTGGGGCCTGTCACCGGCGGTCTTGGCGTCGACGCCGCGGGCCTGCTCGCGGTGGTGGCGAAGGACCGCGCGAAGAGCCGCCCTCGGGTCCCGGTACGCGGCGGCGAGGTCCCGGCCGAAGCGCTCCGTCGCCTCCGCGTTGCGGAGACGGTTGGCGTGGAGTTCCTGGCGCGCTTCGTTCGCGGCGCGCAGCACGCGGTCCGCCGCCGCGGCGCGGCGCTCGGCCGCGGTGAGCAGCTCGCCGGCGGTCTTCACCTCGGTGGCCGCCGTCAGCGTGTCGTGGAGCGAGCGGCTCCACTCCGGGTAGCTCTGGCCGAACCGGACGGCGAGCTGGTGCGCCGAAGCCGAGCGCGCGATGCGGGAGGCCTTGACCGAGCGCTCGCCGTCGGTGACGACGAGGCCGCGGCCGCGGGATTCCAGCCGGTAGCCCCGCTGCCGGAGCCGCTCGCCGAGGTCGGCCCACGAGCGCGCGTCTCGCAACTCGGCACGGAGCGCCGCCCGCGTTCGATCCGCCCAGCTCGCCTCGCCGGTTCGGCGGGACAGCCGGGTCTCGCCCGGCGTGGGCGAAGTCGAGCGGTCGGGTGCCGCGGCGCGATCGGCGCGGGAGTGGTGCCCAGGGACCTGGCGCAAGCCGAAGTCGCGCTCGAGCCGGCGGAGCACCTTCTCGATCCGCTCGTAGTCCTTGCTGGTGCTCCAGGCGCGGCCCGAGTCCGGGTGGACGCGGTTGAGCATGAGGTGGATGTGGGGGTGCCGCGTGTCGCCGTGGGAGACGATCAGCACCTGTTGCTCCTCGAGGCCGAGCTCGCCGAGCAGGCGGTCGGCCATCCGCTCCCAGCGCTCCTGGTCGAGCTGGGCCCCCGGCTCGGCCGAGAGGGTGAGGTGCCAGACCGGCTTCTCCGTCCGGGTGCTCTGTTCCGCGGTCGCGCGCATGATCGGCGCCGCGCGCTCCGGGTCGTCCGTCCCGAGGTTGCGCGTCGAGCTCCAGAGCACGCGATCGGGTTCGCGGCCGCTGTGGCCGCGAAGCAGGTAGGCCTGGAGCCCGGCGAATCCGGTCCCCCGGAAGACGCGGGCGATCACGACGACAGGAGGGCGCGAGTGGCGTCCTCGATGGCGCGTGCCGCCGAGATGATCGCCCCTTCGACGTCGGCCGGCCGCTGAGTCGTGTGGGCGTAGCGGACCGCCTGGTTGAGGAGGTTGCCCGCGCGCGCGAGCTGAGCCAGGGCGCGGCGGTCGACCCGACCGGCGAGGGGCGTTCCGAGGGCGGCGGAGCGGAGATAGGCGCGCGGTGAGAGGGCGGCGGCTTCGGCTCGTTCCTCGACGGCCGCCCACTCGGCGGGGCTGAAGCTCACCGTGGCCTGAACGCTCCGCCGGCGTTCCAGGGGCAGGCGCGGGCGACCGCCACGGCGGGTGCGCTCAGCGCGGCCCGCGGCCATCGGGTTCCTCGCGGCTTGAGCCCCCGAAGGGGCGCGAAAGCAGGCCGCGCGTACGCCGGGAGGCGCACGGGCCTGAGCGCCGCGAGGGGCGAAGGCCGGGGTTTTCGCATCGCGAAAACATTGCTCGCTCTCTCCGACCTCCCCCGATGCAACGCAAAGGATAGCACCTTCCGACAGCCCGAGTGCCCGCAGCGCGAACTTCGCGGGTTCCGGGTAGGGGTGGGAGTTCCGCGCGGACTCACTGGCTGCCTCGGAACGGACAGGAGAGACCGCGCCTCCCCGGCGCCACGACCGCGGCTCAGCGGACGGCGGGCCCCGGCTTCAGCGGGCCCCGGCGCGGCGGGAACGGCTCGCCGCGCTCAGCCTCGAGGCGCGCGACCTCGCCGCGCAGGCCCCGCTCGATGAGCGCCGAGAGGCTGACGCCGGGCGTCCAGAACGCGGCGTCGCGTGCGCGATCGAGGACGCGGGCGTCGATGTAGCCCTGGACGTTCGTCCGCGGCGTGCGCGGTTCGGGCGCGGGCAGTTGCGCGGGCTCGCCCGCGTCGGAGAACTCGCCGGCCGCGGGCTCCGCCGCGGTGGCGAGGTGCGCCTCGGACGCGGGTCGCTGCGCCGGTGGCCGCGGGGAGACCCGCCTCCTCCTCGGGCGCCGCTTCGCGGGCTTCGATGGCGGCGCGGCGGCGGGCGGGTCTACGTGGGCCGGCGGGTGCGCGGCTGGGGGCGTTCCCGCTGGCGCCGGCACCGGACCGAGATCCTCGGCCCCGAGCAGGCCGCGGAGAGCGTCGGCCCCGAGCGCGGAGTGTGCACGGCGGGTCATGGGAGTCTCCCCTCGATCTCGCCGGTGAGCCGGCGGTAGTCCTCGGCCGCCGCTCCCTGGGGGTCGTAGATCGTGATGGGCTGGCGGTGACCCCAGGCCTCGCGCAAGGAGACGCGCTCGCGGATCGCGGTGTCGAAGACGCGCTCCGGGAAGGCCTGCCGGAGCGCCTCGATGACCGCGCGGCCGATCAGCGTGCGCGGGTCCACCCTGCAGGCGAAGACGCCGAGAAGCTCCAGCTCCGTGTTCAGCCGCTGGCGCACCAGCCGGAACGTGCGCATCAGCTCGCCGAGGCCCCCGAGGGCCATCGACGAGGCCTCGACCGGCACCAGCAGCCGATCGGCGGCCGTCAGGGCCGCCAGGGTGAGCATGCCCAGGTGCGGCGGACAGTCGAGCAGAACGAAGCGCCAGCGGTCCCGGAGTTGGGCGAGGCGCTCCCGGAGAGCCTTCTCGCCTCCGGGTTGCCCCGCGAGATCGGCATCCGCCTGCCCGAGCTGCCGGGAGCTGGCGATCAGCGACACGCCGGCAACCGCCGGCGCCCGCCGGATGAGGGGCTCGAGCTGCCCGTCGTCGGCGACCAGCGCGCGGCGCAACGCCCCGTTGTCGACGTCGATCTCGGCGCCGAGCCAGGCGGTCGCCGAGGCCTGGGGGTCGAGGTCGACGAGCAGCACCCGGTGACCCCGCTCCGCCAGCGTAGCGGCGAGCGTGACGGCGGTCGTGGTCTTGCCGCTACCGCCCTTCTGGTTCGCGACTGCGATCACCGTCATCCGGGCTCCCCTCCATCTTCCCCGAGCGTCGGAGTCTCATGAGTCCCCTGAATCGGCTGAATCTGTTGAATCCCCTCAATCGCGCGAATCCGTTGAATACCCTGAGTCTCCTGAGTCTCCCGGGTCTCCTGCGCCTCCTGGGTCTCATGGGACCCGCGCAACCGCCGCCCTCTCCGGCGGGGAAGCGAATCACACGAGACTCGTGGGTCTCCTGTGACCGATCGGACCAGCGCGCCGCCGGCGATCCGATGGAGGTCGACCGCGAGCGCCGCGAGCTGGGCGATCACCCGGCCCGCAGGCCGGGGCTCGAGACGGTGGAGGACCGCCGCGGCCGCGCGCATATCCTGGGCGGCGCCGCGCACTTGCTCCGCGCGAGAGAGGCCCGCGCCGACGCCGGCGCCAGGCCGGCGGTGAACCAGGATCTCGAGCAGCGTCTCCAACGCCACCGCGCCGGGCGGTGGGGAGGGCAGAAGGCTCGCGGCGCGAAGGTGCTGCGTCCGCGGCACCTCGCCTCCGGGGTCGTGCACCGCGGAGGCGAGGGGTGCGAGCGCCCGCATGACCTGGAGCAGCTCCCGGCGGATCTCGCGGAGTCCCCGGACATCGGCCGTGTCGCCGACCTCGGAGCGCGCGATGGCGGTGCGCAGTGCGGCCGCCACCTCCTCGAGGTCCGCGAGCACGGCGGCGATCCAGCTGGCGGCGGCCGCCCGCGCCTTCTCCCGCCCGCCGAGCCGCGGGGTGAGAGCCGCCGCGAGCAGATCGACGGCGGCCCTGGCGGCCGCGGGTAGCTGGAGCCGGGTCAGCTCCCGGATGGCGAGACCGTGCTCCCGAAGTGGGGGAGCGAGGTCTACGCTCCGCTCCGGCTGCGGCCTCTCCTCGCCGGCGCACGCGAAGCGCCGCGGTCGCGGCGCCCTCGCGGCGGCGACGCGCCGCCGCGAGCGGTCTCGTCCACGCGCGCCCGGGGCGGCGGCGCGCTCGCGATCTCGGCCATCGCCCGGTCGGGGGCCCGGTCGTAGTAGTGGAGGAACCACATCATCAACTGGCGCAGGATGTAGCTGAGCGGCTGCTGCCTCTCCAGCGAGACGCGCTCCAGCGCCTCGCGGATGTTCGGGTCCACCCGGACGTTGAGCTGGTCGGTCTTCGGCATGCACGACACTCTACTCCGTATAGCGACCGCTAGATGTCCGACCCGGGAAAGGCGTTGCTCGGCGCGCAGCGCGATCCCGCGCCCGCCGCGGTCGACAGCGCCTCGCTCAGGCGGCGCTCGGCTCGGTCCGCCCGAGGAAGCACCGGTTCACGCCTCGGCCTCGCTGGGGACCGGCGGAGCGCCCTCCGCGCCGGTCGGGCGGCGGTCCAGCACGAGAAGCGTGTCCGCGATGACCTCCGTTCGAGTGTGACGCTGGCCGCTCTCCGGGTCCTCCCAGCTCGAGGTGTGGAGACGGCCCTCGGCGTAGATCAGCCGGCCCTTGACGACGAGCTCCCCTGCGATCTCCGCGAGGCGACCGAAGGCCACCACCTGGTGCCATTCGGTCTGCTCTTGCCGGTTGCCGCTCTCGTCCGTCCAGCGCCGGTTGGTCGCCAGGCTGAACCGGGTGAGCGTGGTCCCTCCGTCCGTGGTCCGCGTCTCCGGTGGCCGGCCGACGTTGCCGATCAGCATGACCTTGTTCAGCATGTCCGGTTCTCCTTCATAAGGGTGGCCGTGAGGGCTCGAATTGTATAGCAGATGTTATCACACGGGAGTCCGGTCCCGCCCTGAGCTGTCGGCCTTGGCGCCGGCGGCCGTCCGTCGCGAGAAGTCGCCCGCAAGGCGTCTCCGGTGCCGAGGCGGCCCCGCTCCGGGCGATGACCCCGGCGAAGGCAAAGAACTCACTGAAGGCTGAGAGGTCCGCGGTGGCACCGGCGAGCGGGCGTTCTCCCTACCCCGATCTCTGGGTTTTCCGCAGTTTCTGGATGCCTACTACTTGTCTGGGTACTTGGTCTTACTACTTGGAACTACTTGCCGCGGCGAAAAGCGCTGAGAACACAGGGCTTTTCGCCGGAACGCGTTAACAGATATGCGTAGCGCCGTTAACAGATATGCGTGGATTCGGGCCGGGGGCGTTAACAAGTATGCGTAGGGCCGTTAACAGATATGCGTGGAAACCGGGCGTTTTCCGCAGGTTTTTCCACAGCCCGATCGTGAGGCGGAGAGCCTCGAACCCGGGCAGCCCGGACCGGCCGCCGCAGCGCGCGGCGTTAACAAGTATGCGTAGGCGGGGGCTGGTCGGGCGGATCCGCGATCCAGGCGTCCAGGTCGTCAAGCGGGGACTCTCAGACAGCGGCGGACCTCCGGCGCTCTCGCTTAACCCGAGCTCAGCTCCGCCTTGGGGATCTCCGATTGTTGGCGCCGCCATCGCACTCGCCTCCGAGGGCGAGGGTCGCCGCGAAGGGACACGCCGTTCCCGCGCCGCCCGTTGCGCCGCGATGGCCGAACGGGCGCGGCATCGGACGCCAGTCGGCGGCGTTAACAAGTATGCGTACGGGCAACGACTTGCGGGCGACTGCCATTGAGCGCGGCAGAGGAGAACGAGGTATGCTACCATTTGTGTCGCATTGGGGAGGTCCGAGAATGCGGGGGAGGTCGGAGAGCGGGTACGGAGTCTTCGCCTGGCGACGACTCGAGACGCTCGCACCCGCGCCCCCTACCGGGCGCTCACCTGGGGGAGGGGTTGTGTCGGGAGTTGGGTATGGCAGGACAGATCGTCCCCCGGCCGGCATCTCCAGCGGTTCTGCGGGAGAAGCGGCAACTCGCCGGCCGGGGCTCAGTGGTAGTCCAGTTCGCGCCGACCAGCCCGGATGAGGCAGACTACGGGGCGCTGGCGGATACGATCTATGCCGTGGTCGCGGAACTCACGGCAGCCGAAGCATCGGTGAGGGACGCCGTGCTGGCAGCGCTCGACCGGGGCGATCTGAGCTGCGCGCGGCGGTTGGTCGAGCGGTGGACCCGTGAGCCGATCACGGAGCTGGCGGCCGGACTGTAGGAGGGCGCGCATGCCGAGTCCGCGACTTTCCTCTTCGCCGCCCTGCTGGTCACCCGCCTCATGATCGAGAAACGCTACCAGAGCGGCGTGGGCGGCCTCGGCGTAGCGATCAACGGGTCCCCGGAGGTGGCAGAGGAGGACACTTGCGAGTAGTCGCCCTCTACCGCGTCTCGACCGAGCGCCAGGAGACCGAGGGCGCGTCGCTCGACGCCCAGCGCCGCCGCTACCACGAGCTGGCCGATCGCCACGGCTGGATCACAGTCGCTGAGTTCCGCGGCACCGAGTCCGCCACCCAGGCGGCCCGCGAGCGCCACGTGCTCCAGCAAGTCCTCGACAGGATCCGTGCCGGCGGCGTCGATGCCCTGTGGACGATCGAGCAGTCCCGGCTGACCCGCGGAGACGAGCTCGAGGTGGCGCTCCTGATGCGCGAGTTGCGCGAGCGGGAGATCGCGGTCTGGGTGGACGCCACCCGCCGAGACCTGACGGACCCTTCCGATGGGCTCGCCTTCGGCATCGTCTCGCTGGTCGACCGGGCCGAGGTCCAGCGCTTCAAGGAGCGGACCCGCCGCGGTCGGCGCGAGAAGGCGCGGCAAGGGAAGCACACCGGCGGGGCTGCGCCGTACGGCTACCGCAATCCACCGCCCGGAGACCCTCTCCGCGGCACGCTCCAGCCGGTCGAGCACGAGGCGGCTGTCGTCCGCCGGATCTTCGGGTGGGCGGCGGCCGGGCTCGGCCAGCGCAGCATCGCCGCGCGGCTGAACTCCGAGAGCATCCCGGCGTCCCGCGGCGGCCGGTGGTGCAAGACGGCCGTTGTGCGCATCCTGGAAAACCCTGTTTACTTGGGAACCTCGGTGAGCGGTGCGTGGACCAGGGGCGCCGATGCCGCGAGCTTCCGCTTCGACCCCACCAACCCGAGGGCGATCGTCGTCGAAGGGGCCCACGAAGCGCTGATCGACGCCGAGACCTGGGGTGCGGCCCAGGCGCAGCGCGGCGGCACGTCGACGGGGCGGCCGGGGATGCTCACCGGCCTTTTGTGGATCGATGGCCGCCGGGTTCAGATCGACCGGACCCGGGGTGAGTCCTTCTACCGGCCGGCGAAGGGTGGCGGCGCCTGGGTCCGTGTCGCGGCGGTGAATGACTTGGTGTGGTCCGGGTTCGCCGAGTTGCTGACGCACCCTGGCGCGATTGCTGCCTTGCTCGATCGCGGCGTGTCTCGGGTCGATCTCGCGGCCGAGATCGAGGCGATGGAGCGCCGTCGGTCGAAGCTCGTCACCCGCTGTGCCCGCCTGGTCGCGATGCGCGCCGACGGCGAGATCGACCGCGAGACCTTCGCCGAGCAGCAGGGCGCGGCGCAGAGCCAGATCGGGAGCCTCGAGCGGGCGATCCGGCAGGCCCGGCAGCGGATGGAGGCGGTGCGGAGCGGCCGAGCCGAGCGCGCGATCGACGCCGCCGCGCAGGTGCTCCGGCAACCGCTCTCGCAGGCGGCGCGGCGGCGCGTCCTGCGTTCCCTCGTCCACCGTGTGGATGCCACACTCGGCCACACCGGCGCGCAACCGCGCGGGGTCGCGGGCCGCTACCGCTCGCAGCCGAAATGGCGGGTGGAGGACGTGTTCTTGCAGCTCCACCGTGACACTGGAGTGGACACAATCGGCTCCTGATCGGCCCCCCGGGCGCCGGCAAGACGATGCTCGCGCGCCGCCTGCCGAGGCTGCTGCCGCCGCTGACCCGCGCCGAGGCGATCGCGGTGACCAAGATCCACTCGCTCGCCGGCGAACTTCCGCCCGACGGCCTGGTCCGCGAGCGGCCGTTCCGCAGCCCCCACCCGGGCACCAGCGCGCCGGGCCTGCTCGGCGGCGGTCCGGTGCCGCG
>Ga0302046_10000362_pt1 | contig 46917 bp, 45 predicted proteins | sample RVTome_11_FD_200261 | JGI IMG/M metagenome (GOLD analysis project Ga0302046, IMG submission 200261) | Soil microbial communities from uranium-contaminated site in the Upper Colorado River Basin, Wyoming, United States - RVT147D111 (version 2) ...
GGGAGGTCGACGGAGTCGACTACCACTTCGTCGATGCCGACCGGTTCGCGGAGCTCGTCGACGAGGACGCCCTGCTCGAATGGGCCGAGTACGCCGGCCAGCGCTACGGGACCCCCGCCAGCCCGGTCGAGGACGCCGTGGATGCGGGTCGGATCGTGATCCTCGAGATCGAGGTCCAGGGCGCCCTCCAGGTCCGCCAGCGTCGCGAGGACGCGCTGTTGGTGTTCCTCCAGCCCCCCTCGACCCAGGAGCTCGAGCGGCGGCTCCGCGGACGCGGAACCGAGTCCGAGCTGGAGATCCACCGCCGGCTGAAGGTCGCCAGGGCGGAGATGAAGGCGGCCGGCAGCTTCGACGTCCTGCTGGTGAACGAGGACGCCGAGGTGTGCGCCAACAGGCTTGAAAAGGTCATCCGCCGGGCCCGGTCCGCAACCGGCTCGAGCGCCTGAGCCACCCGCCCGGGCCTGGTGGCGGGCGGGGCCGGTTCACCGGTACCCTCATCGGCTCCACGGCTCACCGCCGTTCTCCCGCTCCACGCGCCGCTGCCGCCGCGCGCACTCGAGAGAGGCACCCCTCATCGCGCACATCGACGACCTCATGAGCAAGGTGGACACCAAGTTCCACCTGGTGCACCTGTCCGCCAAGCGGGCACGGGAGATCAACGACTACTACGCCCAGCTCGGCGAGGGCCTCCAGCAGCACGTCCCGCCGCTGGTGTCGACCCCGTCCAACAAGGCGCTGTCGGTGGCACTCGAGGAGATCGCCCAGGACAAGGTGATCCCGACCGAGGCCAGCGAGGAGCAGTGGCAGGACCCACTCGCCGATCTCGAGTTCGAGTCCACGGACGAGTGACGTCGGCATGACCGGGGCGCAGCTGCACGGACGTCGGGTCCTGCTCGGCGTCACCGGCGGGATCGCCGCCTACAAGGCCGCTCTGCTGGCCCGGCTGCTGGTCCAGGCAGGCGTCACGGTCGACACGGTCCTGACCCGGGCGGCCCGGGAATTCATCGGGCCCGCCACTTTCGAGGGCATCACCGGCAGGCCCTGCCGCACGTCCGTCTTCGACAGCGTGGCCGACGAGACACACGTCGCCCTCGCCCGCGCCGCCGACGCGATCGTCGTGTACCCGGCCACGGCCAACCTGCTCGCCAGGGCAGCGAACGGAGCCGCCGACGACCTGCTGACCACCAGCCTGCTCGCCGCCACCTGCCCGGTCGTGCTCGCCCCCGCGATGCACACCGAGATGTGGGAACACCCTGCCACCCGGGCCAACGTCGCGACCCTCGCGTCCCGCGGGTACCGGATCGTCGGGCCGGCATCCGGCGAGCTGATGGGTGGCGACGAGGGCGTCGGCCGGGCCGTCGAGCCCGAGGAGGCCCTGGAGGCGGTCGCGACCGTCATCGGGCCGGGCGACCTGGCGGGCCTGACCGTTGTCGTCACCGCCGGCGGCACACGCGAGCCGATCGATCCCGTCCGGTTCCTCGGCAACCGCTCCAGCGGCAAGATGGGTTTCGCGATCGCCGACCAGGCTGCCCGCCGGGGCGCACTCACGCACCTGGTGGCCGCACCCACACACCTGCTGACCCCGCCAGGCGTGGAGCGCCACGACGTCGTCACCGCCCGGGACATGCACAAGGTCGTCATGGAGCTGGCCTCGGACGCCGACGTGATCATCAAGGCCGCGGCGGTCGCGGACTTCCGTCCGGCGGCCACGGCCGAGCACAAGGTCAAGAAGCGTGACGGGACGCCGCAGGTCGAGCTCGTCCCAAACCCCGACATCCTTGCCGACCTTGGCGACCAACGACGCTCGAGCGGCCGCCACCGTCCCGTTCTCGTCGGGTTCGCCGCCGAAACCCGTGACGTCGAGGCCGCGGGCCGCGAGAAGCTGGAGCGCAAGGGCGCGGACCTGCTCGTGGTCAACGACGTCTCCCAGGAGGACGCCGGGTTCGGTGTCGACACCAACCGCGTGGTCATCCTCGGTGCCGACGGAACGCGCCTCGAGGTGCCGCTCACCCGCAAGCACGCCATCGCCGACGTGCTGCTGGACGAGGTGGTCTCCCGCCTCGATTAGCATCATCCCCTCGAATCCTCCCGTTCCACCCACACCCGGGGGTTGCCGTGTCCGAGCGCACCCTGTTCACGTCCGAATCCGTCACCGAAGGTCATCCCGACAAGATGGCCGATCAGATCTCGGACGCCGTCCTCGATGCCATCCTCGTCGAGGACCCCTACGGCCGCGTGGCGTGCGAGACCCTCGTGACGACCGGCCAGATCATGGTGGCCGGAGAGATCTCCACGACCACGTACGTCGACATCGCCGACGTGGCCCGCAGGACCATCAAGGAGATCGGCTACAACTCCCACGAGGCGGGATTCGACGGCGACGTGTGCGGCGTGTCGGTCGCGATCGACGCGCAGTCGGAGGACATTGCGCAGGGCGTCGACGACTCCTACCACCACCGCACGGAGGGTGGCGAGGACCCCTACGGCATCCAGGGGGCGGGCGACCAGGGGATGATGTTTGGGTTCGCCTGTGACGAGACCGACTCGCTCATGCCGCTGCCGATCCACCTGGCCCACCGAATGGCCGAGCGGCTCGCAGCGGTGCGCAAGTCCGGCCAGGTCCCCTACCTCGGCCCCGACGGCAAGACCCAGGTCACCGTGGCGTACGAGGACGGGGTCCCCAAGGCCATCACGACCGTTGTCCTGTCGACCCAGCACAAGGACGAGGTCGATCTCGAGACCCTGTTGCGCCCCGACATCGAGGAGACGGTGATCCGGCCGCTGCTGCCTGACCACCTCGACTCGTCCGACGTCCGCATCTACGTCAACCCGACCGGACGTTTCGTCAAGGGCGGGCCGGTTGCCGACGCCGGGCTCACGGGCCGCAAGATCATCGTCGACACCTACGGCGGGTACGCGCGACACGGTGGAGGCGCCTTCAGCGGCAAGGACCCATCGAAGGTCGACCGCTCTGCGGCCTACGCGACGCGTTGGGTCGCCAAGAACGTCGTCGCGGCCGGGCTCGCCACGAAGTGCGAGCTGCAGGTCGCCTACGCCATCGGTGTCGCCGAGCCGCTGTCGCTGCTCGTCGAGACATTCGGGACCGAGACCGTCGACCCGGCGAAGATCGAGATCGCCGTGCGGGAGGTCTTCGACCTGCGTCCCGCGGCCATCATCGAGGCCCTCAATCTGCGGTCTCCCGGCTACCGGACGACGGCGGCCTATGGTCACTTCGGCCGTGAGGGTGACCGGTTCACGTGGGAGCGGACGAACAAGGTGGACGACCTGCGGACCGCCGCCGGCGCGTGACCGCCGGGGCGATCGTCGACGAGCCGCCCCTGTTCGCCCGGGTCGTCGTCGACCTCGAGCCGCGCCACCTCGATCGCACCTTCGACTATCGCGTCGGCGACGACGTACGCCCCACAATCCGCGTCGGCAGTCGCGTCGAGGTCGTGTTTGCCGGCCGGCGCCGGTTCGGCCTCGTTGCCGACCTGGGCACGACGACCGATCTCGACCAGGCCCGCGTCCGCCCGCTGCGCCGCGTCCTGGGCGAGCACGCCTGGGCCTCCCCGGACGACCTCGACCTGTTCCGGTGGGCGGCGGCCCGCTGGGCCAGCCCGCTCGCGCACGTCGTCCGCCACGCATTGCCCAAGCGCGTCGTGGCGGTCGAGGCCGCTGCCGCCAGGGCCGGTTGGTATCCCGGTGAGGATGCTCCGGGCCGGCGCGCGGCACGCGAGGCCGTGTTGCCCGAATCGCTCGCCGGCTGGGACCCCTATGGCGGCGCCACGCTGCTGACCGAGCTGGCGGCGGGGCGCCCCAGCCTGCACTGGTGGTGGCCGACGGCTGACGAGGAGGTCCCGTCGCGGATCGTCGAGCTCGTCCTTGCCGTCCAGGCCGGCGGCCGGGGCGTCCTGCTCGTCACGCCTGGTCCGCGGTCGGTCATGGCGGACGCCGTTGCTGCGGCCACTGGCGCCGTGGATGTCCGCGAGGCCAAGGACCGGGCCCTGTACCGAGCGTGGCTCGAGGCTCGCCACGGCCGGGCCGGCGTTGTCATTGGCGAACGCGGCGTTGCGTTCTGGCCAGTCGAGCGGCTCGGGCTCGTGATCGTCGAGGAGGAGGCGTCTGCGGCCCACAAGGAACAACGCAGCCCGCGCCACCACGTCCGCGAGGTCGCGTTGGAGCGGGCCCGCCGGGCCGGCGCCATCGGCCTGCTCACGGGTTCGGTCCCGTCTGCGGGCCTGCGGGCACTGCTCAAGACGGGGAGGGTGACCGCCCTGCGCGCCAGCCGCGACGCCGAGCGTCGGGCCGCGCCCGCCGTGTCCGTCGCCCCACTCGACCCGGTCCCGACCAGGTTGCCGTCACGAGGGGTCAAGGCGTTGCGGGCTGCCACCCGCGCTGGCCGATACGGCGTGGTGCTCGCCTCCCAACGCGGCGAAGGATCGGCGCTGTCGTGCACCAGTTGCGCGACGATGGCCAGGTGCGAGCGGTGCGACGCCCTGCTGGTCCGCACCCTCGATCGCTCGGGACGCCTCGACTGCCCGCGGTGCCACCACCGCACGACGAGCAGCTGGCGCTGCCCCGGATGCGGGGGCGCCGAGCTGGTGGCGCTGGCGGCGGGCGCACGTCTGCTCGGCAACGAGCTGGCCCGAACGTTCGACGTGCGGGTCGAGGTGCTGGAGGGATACGCCCCCGACGTGCCGCCACCGCCCGCGGTGCTCGTGATGACCCGAGGCAGCGTCACGCCGGCGGCGCCCGGCCCGGTGGGGGCCGTCATCCTCGGCGACCTCGAACGCCTCGCTGGTCGCCCGCGGCTGGACGCTGCCGAGGACACCCTCCGTCTGGCCATGACACTCGCCGGCTGGAGCCGCCAGCACGGCGTGACCGACGCGCCGACCCTGGTACCGGTTCGAGACGGCGACCACGGCATGGTTCGGGCGCTGGTGGCCTGGGAGCCCGACCTGTTCTGGGAGGCGGAAACCAGGCGCCGGGCCCCGTTGCGCTTCCCACCCGTCGGAACAATCATCAACGTCGACGTGCCCACCGGTGGTCCTGCGCTCGAGCTGCCGGAGCGGATCGGCGATGTCCTGACGCGACGGCTGACCGGCGGGATGACGCGCCACCAGGTGCGCACCGGGGACCGCGTGGCCGCAGCGGACGCCATCCAACGCATCGCCGCAGGCTGGAGCGCAGACGGGATCACCGACGTTCGTGTCGACGTGGAGCCGGTCGACGTGACCTGACCGGGCTCCTCGTACCCTGCGGGCCCGTCGCGACGCTGGAAGCACGTGTCCATCCTCGACATCCGGTTGTTCGGTGACCCGGTCCTGCGACAGCGGGCCCGTCCCGTCACCGACTTCGACGAGTCGCTGGAACGGCTGGCCGTCGACATGCTCGAGACGATGCGGGAGGCCAGCGGGGTCGGCTTGGCGGCACCGCAGGTCGGAATCCTCAAGCGGCTGTTCACGTGGGAGGTCGAAGAGGACAACGGCGCCGTTGTCAACCCCGTCCTGCTCGACGCGTCCGAGGATCTCGTCGAGGACGACGAGGGCTGCCTGTCGTTTCCCGGCCTCTACTACCCGGTGCGGCGGCCATTGCGGGCGCGCGTCCAGCACGCCGACGTCCACGGCGAGGACCACACCACTGACCTCGAGGACTTCGACGTGCGCGTGTGGCTGCACGAGATGGACCACCTCAACGGGATCCTGTTCATCGACCACCTCGCAAAGCACGACCGCAAGGCGGCCATGCGCCAGATGCGCCAGATGCGTGAGGGCTCCGACGAGGGCCCGGAGCCCGGGAGCCTCCTGCTGGGGCGGCGGTGACCGACTCGGTCGTCCGGATCGGGTTCTTCGGGACTCCCGATGCCGCCGCGACCTGCCTTCGCGCCCTGGCAGCGGACGAGCGGTTCGACGTCGCACTCGTCGTGACGAACCCCGATCGTCTCGCAGGCCGTGGGCGCGTTCCGACGCCCCCGCCGGTTCGCGAGGTCGCCGACGAGGTCGGTCTCGCCGTCATTCAGCCCGACCGCGCCGCGCATGCCATCGACCCGGTGGCCGAGGCCGGGCTCGACGTGGCCGCAGTTGTCGCCTACGGATCGATCCTGCCGCCGGAGCTGCTTGCCGCAACCCGTCACGGCTTCGTGAACCTGCACTTCTCGCTGCTGCCCCGCTGGCGTGGCGCCGCGCCGGTCCAGCACGCCATCCGGGCGGGCGACCCGTCCACCGGCGTCACGGCCTTCCTCCTGGACGAAGGGATGGACACCGGGCCGATCCTGCGGACCGTCACGACGGACATCGGCCCACGCGAAACTGCTGGCGAGCTGCTCACGCGGCTGACGGAGCTCGGGATCCCCGTCCTGGCCGACGCGCTGCTCGCGCTGGTCGGCGGGGAGGAACCCACGCCCCAGCCCGCTGAGGGCGCAACGCTCGCACCCAAGGTGGCCCCCGCGGACGTGGCCATCGACTGGCGCTGGCCGGCGGTCGAGGTCGACCGGCTGTGCCGCAGTGCGGATCCGCGTCCGGGCGCCCACACGACCCTTCGGAGTCGCCGCCTGAAGGTCTTCGGCGCCCGGCCCGTCGATGCCATGGGCGCGCCAGGCACCGTGCTGGCCATCGACGAAGGCCCGGTCGTGGCGTGCGGCGAGGGCGCCGTTCTCCTCGACGACGTGCAACCCGACGGCCGCGCCCGCATGACCGGCCGCGACCTTCTCAACGGCCAGCAGGTCCGGTTGGGGGAGCTGTTGGGCCACGACGACTGACCCGGCCAGGACCCGGGCCGTCGGGACCACGGGTCCAGGTCCACCTGGGCTCGTCCACGGCCACTGTTGTCCCGAGGAACCTGGTCGGCACACGGTTACGATTCCTCCACCAGAACGGGACCACACCGTGCCTTCGACGTCTGACGACCTGCGCGTTGCTCCGTCCATCCTGTCCGCGGACTTCGCCCGGCTCGCGGAGGAGATCGCCGACATCGCACCGGCCGTCCCGATGGTGCACGTCGACGTGATGGACGGGCACTACGTCCCCAATCTCACGATCGGCCCGCCGGTGGTGAAGTGGATCCGGAAGGCCACCGACCTGTTCATCGACGCGCACCTGATGATCGAGGACCCGGACACGTACGCGTCGCAGTTCGTGGCGGCCGGTGCGGACTCCGTGACGTTCCACCCGGAGACGTCGGCGGACGCCGGCGCGCTGATCGACGCCCTCCACGAGCAGGGCGCCCAGGTTGGCCTGGCCGTGAAGCCGAAGCAGCCGCTGGACCTGGTGATCGACCATCTCGCATCGATCGACATGCTCCTGGTGATGACCGTCGAGCCGGGTTTCGGGGGCCAGGCGTTCATGCCCGAGATGGTGCCCAAGATCGCCGCTGCCCGGCAGTGGCGGCAGGACCACGACGCGTCGTTTCGCATCGAGGTTGACGGCGGCATCGGGCCGGACACGGTCGGCGCCACCGTCATGGCCGGCGCCGACACGTTCGTGGCCGGCTCTGCGGTCTTCGACCAGCCGGATCGCCAGCGGGCGATCAAGGAGATCCTCGCGGCGGCCGAAGCCAGATGACGCGCGTGCTGGTCGTGGACGACGATCCGGACATCCGGACGTTTCTGCGCATCAGCCTGGAGCTGCACGGCTACGAGGTGTCCGAGGCCACCAACGGTGCGCTCGGGGTCCGGGCGGCCCTCGACCGGCCGCCTGACCTCATCCTGATGGACGTCATGATGCCGGAGCTCGACGGCGTCGCCGCCGTGACCCAGCTGCGGGCAGACGCGCGGACCAGCCACCTGCCGATCATCCTGGTCACGGCGCGCTCGGCCGCGGACGACAAGATCGCCGGACTGACGGCAGGCGCGGACGACTACGTCACCAAGCCGTTCGACACCAACGAGCTCCACGCGCGCATCTCGGCGATGCTGAAGCGCAACACCGAGATGCGGTCGCTGTCTCCGCTGACAGGCCTGCCCGGCAACCCGCGCATCCAGGCCGAGCTGCTCCGACGACACACCAGCGGTGAGGACTTCGCGTTGCTGTACGCCGACCTGAACCACTTCAAGGCGTTCAACGACCACTACGGCTTCCTGCGTGGCGACGCGGCCATCCGCAGGTGCGCCACGCTCATCGTCGAGTGCGCCACCGCCCATGGGGACGGCAACTTCGTCGGGCACGTGGGCGGGGACGACTTCGTGGTCTTCAGCGGCCTCAACGTCGCCGAGGCCATCGCCTCCGACATCGCCAAGGGAATCGACGAGCTGGCACCGTCGCTCTACGACAAGGTCGACCGCGAAGCGGGCAGCATCGTGACGGTCGACCGTCCCGGCCAGACAAGGCGGTTCGGGCTGTTGTCGATCGCCATCGGCATCACCACAACCGACCTCGGTCCGGTGGACCACCCCGAGGAGCTCGTCGAGCTCGCGACCGAGATGAAGCGGCACGCGAAGGGGATCGACGACGAAGGCCGATCCACCTGGGCGTTCGATCGACGGATCCGAGGCGCCGGTTCGGCATGAACGACGCTCGTTCGGGCCAGCACCTCGCGCGCGCCTGGGTCCTGGCCGAACAGGGGCGCGACCGCACCAACCCCAACCCGTTCGTCGGCTGCGTCCTGGAGCGGGACGGCAAGGTCGTGGGGGAGGGGTGGACCCAGCCCGCCGGCGGCGACCACGCCGAGATCGTCGCGCTCAAGCAGGCCGGTGCTGACGCGGCCGGTGCGACCGCGTGGGTCACGCTCGAGCCCTGCAACCATGTGGGCCGCACCGGGCCCTGCGTCGTGGCTCTCCGAGACGCCGGGATCGCACGCGTGGTCATCGCGATGGAAGACCCGAGCGAACACGCGGGTGGAGGTGCCGCCTGGCTCGCCGACCACGGCGTGGCCGTCGAGCGGTGGGCGTGGCAACCGTGGATGCGTCGCCAGAACGAGGTCTTCGTGACCAACGTCGAGCGGCGCAGGCCGTGGGTCACGCTCAAGCTGGCCGCCACCCGCGACGGCCGATTGCACTCGGATGTCCGCTGGATCACCGGCCCGGTCGCACGCGCCGAGGTCCACCGGCTCCGAGCGCGGGCCGACGCCGTGCTTGTTGGCTCCGGGACCGTCCTCGCCGACGATCCGCGCCTCGACGTTCGGCACGCGCCGGTGCTGCGCGGCCAGCCCCGGCCGGTCGTCGTCGATCGGCGGGGCCGCGTCCCGCCCGATGCCCACGTGGTTCGGCCCGGCCTCCTCGTCGTGACCTCGGACGACGCCGACCCGGACTGGGTGGCCGAGCTCCGGGAACGCGGCGCGACGGTCGTGCCGTCAGGCGACGGCCCGTCACGGTGGATGCCCGCCCTGGGTGACCACGGAGTGTGGTCGGTCCTGGCCGAGCCCGGTCCTACGCTGGCCGCCTCGCTGTGCATGGCCGGACTCGTCGACGAGGTGGTCCTCCACCAGGCCGGCGGACACGGCCGGGGTGCGCTGCCCCCACCACTGGCCGGCCATCGCTGGCGGCACGTGCGCACCCGGCCGCTCGGCGAGGACGTCGAGATCGTTCTTCGCCCAGGGAGCACCAGCTGATGTTCACCGGGATCATCGAGGAGGTCGGGACCGTCACGGCGCTCGACGTCCAGGGGGACCACGCCCGCCTGCGGGTGGCCTGCACGCAGGTGGTCGCAGACGGCGCCGTCGGCGATTCGATCGCTGTCGACGGCTGCTGCCTGACGATCGCGGCCTTCACCGACGACGGCTTCGCGGCCGACCTCATGGCCGAGACGATGCGCGCCACGGCCCTCGGCAGATTGGACGCCGGGAGCAGGGTCAACCTGGAGCCGGCGCTGTCCGTCGGTGACCGTCTGGGAGGCCATCTCGTGCAGGGACACGTCGACGGCGTCGGCACGGTCACGGATCGTCGCGACGAGGTCGGCACCACGATCCTGCGCGTCGCGCTGCCGGCTGATCTTTCCCGCTACGTCGTCACCAAGGGGTCGATCACCGTGCAGGGGACCAGCCTCACCGTCGTCGACACGGGCATCGAGGACGCGACGACGAACTTCACCGTCGCGCTGATTCCCCACACGCTCGAGGCGACCACCTTCGGGGACCTCGCAGTCGGCGATCCGGTCAACCTCGAGGTGGACGTCGTCGCCAAGTACGTCGAACGGCTGCTCGCTGGCGGGTCCGACACCCCGTACCCTTCCGGGCCTTCCTCCGGGGGACATTTCGATGAATGACGACGTGCGCGTGCACACCGGCCGGCTCGACGCCGGTGGGCTGCGGGTCGCCGTCGTGGCCGCTCGATTCAACGAGACGGTTGTCGGCAAGCTGCTCGAGGGTGCGCTCGACTCGCTGATCCGTCACGGCTGCCAGCGCAGTGACATCGACGTTGCCTGGGTCCCCGGCGCCTTCGAGATGACCGCCGTCCTGGCTCGGCTGGCGCGGAGCGGCCGCTTCGACGCGATCGTCGCGCTGGGCGCGGTCGTGCGCGGCTCGACTCCCCACTTCGACTACGTGGCCGGCGAGGCAGCTGCGACTGCCGGCGCCCTGGCCCGCGAGACCGGCATTCCGATCGCCTTCGGCGTACTCACCACCGACACGTGGGAACAGGCGGTCGAGCGCTCCGGCGGCAAGCTCGGCAACAAGGGCGCCGAGGCCGCCATGGCCGCTGTCGAGACGGCGAATCTCCTCAAGGAACTCTGAGACCGGGTCGCGCACCGTCGCACCCACGCGCTGGAAGAGACCATTGCTCAAGCTCGTGTTGCCCAAGGGATCGCTCGAACACGCGACGCTCCAGCTGTTCGAGGACGCGGACCTCAAGCTCCACCGCTCGTCGGAGCGGGACTACTTCGGGCGGATCGACGACCCACGGATCGACGAGGTCGCGATCCTGCGTCCCCAGGAGATCCCGGTCTACGTCCAGGACGGGTTCTTCGACATCGGCATCACCGGCCGCGACTGGATCGAGGAGACCGGGAGCGAGGTCACGACCCTCGGGGAGCTGCGCTACTCCAAGGCGACGTCGAACCCGATCCGCGTGGTGCTCGCCGTCCCCAACGACCGTGACTGGACGTCGGCCGACGACCTGCCCGCCGGCGTCAAGATCTCGACGGAACTGCCCGAGATCACGCGCCGGTTCTTCGAGAAGAAGGGCATCGACGCACGAATCTTCCTCTCGTACGGCGCGACCGAGGCGAAGGTCGGCACCATTGTCGACGCCTGCGTCGACGTCACCGAGACCGGCTCGACGCTGCGCAAGCAGGGGCTGAAGATCATCGACGAGCTGCTCGTGTCCCGCACCGAGTTCATCGCCAACCCCGCCTCGGCTGCGGACGCCGTGAAGCGCGCCGCGATGGACGACCTCACCACGCTGCTCACGGGCGCGATCGAGGCCCGCGGCCGCGTCCTGCTCAAGCTCAACGTCAGCGCCGACGACCTCGAGGCCGTGCTGGAGATCCTGCCGAGTCTCAAGGCGCCGACCGTCAATGAGCTGGCACACGAGGACGGGTTCGCGATCGAGACGGTCACCGACAAGCGGGGCGTGAACGAGCTGATCCCCGCCTTGAAGGCCCGCGGCGCAAGCGGCATCCTCGAGCTCCCGATCACCAAGATCGTCGCCTGACAGCCCCGGCGCCCGCCGGAGCAGCCCGCACCCGCCGCTAGCCTCCAGGACCTTTCCGAAGGACACCAACCATGCGTCGTGCTGTCGTCATCCTGCTGGGGGCGCTCGCACTCCTGCTGGTCGCCCTGCCCGCCGTGGCCACCGAGGACGCGGAGTCCACCGACCCTGCCACCGATGCCGGCGAGCCGTTCGGCGAGGGCCAGTGGGACGGGCTGCTGGCCGCCGCTGCCGTCGCGGCCGTCTTCGGCCTGATCGTCTTCGCGCTGTCGAACATCGGCGTCAAGGACGAGCCCGCCGCCGACGCCCATCACTGACACGAAGGGCCGCCCGTGAGCGAGCACACGCCACCGGAGGGCCCGGGCCAGCCGTCGCCGGAGCAGATGCAGGCCGCGTTGAGCCAGTTGCGCGGAACGCCGGTCACCGAGGTGGTCCTCGACATCCTCCAGGGGCTGCTGTCGGCGGCACAGGTCAAGATCGGCCGCCGCGACGGACGGCTCCTCCTGGACCTCGCGGCAACGCTCAACGACCAGGTGGCCGGCCACGTCGACGCCCAGCTGACCGACCAGGTCAAGCAGGCACTCACGCAGCTGCGGATGGCCCAGGTCGAGGCAGAGCAGGAGCTGGCCGCGTCCGGCGAAGCCGAGCCCAACGACCTGGACGGCGCACGCGGTGCACCTTCGTCCGGCACCGAGTCGCCGCCGCAGCCGCCCGCTGACAGCCCGGCGAGCCGGCTCTGGATCCCCGGTCGCTGAGGATCGATTCCATGGCCGGCCACGCACGGTCGGCCCCTTGGTACCCTTGCCGGTGGCGCCGGCATCGGCGCCACACAACTGCATGCAAGCGGAGCATCGCTCCCACCCGGCAGGAACACGCCTCGCCCGGGTCACCACTCATCAGACGGCCATGTGGCTGTCGGTGACGGTGTCCCTGCACGGCGGCCCTCGGCCGCCGTTGGTCGTTTCCGTCCCGGGCGAATCTGCCCGCACGCACACGAAAGGCACACCATCACCGAGATCAAGCACCGCCTCAACGCCGAGATCAAGGTCCCACGGGTCCGACTGATCGAGGCCGACGGCACCCAGGCCGGCATCGTCCAGCTTGCCACTGCGCTTCGCAGCGCCCGCGAGCAGGACCTCGACCTCGTCGAGGTCGCCCCCCAGGCCGACCCGCCGGTCTGTCGGATCATGGACTACGGCAAGCACCGGTACGAGGAGGACCAGAAGCAGAAGGAGGCCCGCAAGAAGCAGTCCCAGATCGTCATCAAGGAGATCAAGATGCGACCCAAGATCTCTGCGAACGACTACGGGACCAAGTCGGGTCACGTGCGACGGTTCCTCAACGACGGCGCAAAGGTCAAGGCCACGATCATGTTCCGGGGTCGCGAGATGTCCCACACGGAACTTGGCCGGGACCTGCTCGACCGACTCGCCGAGGACATGTCGGACCTCGCCAGCGTCGAGGCCTGGCCCAAGGTCGACGGGCGAAACATGGTGATGGTCCTCGCGCCCCATCGCGAGGGCAAGCCCAGACACAATGCGCCGCAACCGGTCGAGACGACCCAGGAGCCAGAGCCAGAGGCGGACTCCGACGACACCCGGGACGAGGCGTCCACGGTCGAGCAGTCAGACGAACAGATGGACGAGCAGACAGACCAGACGACGGCCGTCGCCGACGCGTGAGCGTCAGTGCGGCCCCCCGACGCGTGAGCGTCATCGACAGCCCCCGACGCGTGAGCGTCGTCGACAGCCCCCGACGCGTGAGCGTCGTCGACAGCCTGGAGACAGCATGCCGAAGCAGAAGACCCACAGCGGCGCCAAGAAGCGGTTCCGCGTGACCCGCAACGGGAAGGTCGTGGTGCGGCAGAAGAACCGCAACCACATCCTCGAGAAGAAGTCCTCCCGCCGCAAGCGCCGGCTGGACGGCGACATCGTCCTGGCCGCGCCCGACGCCAAGCGCGTCAAGCGCCTGCTCAACAAGTAGGAGACTGCCATGGCACGTGTGAAGGGTGGCGTCCACGCCAAGAAGAATCACAAGGCCGTGCTCGAGCGCGCGAAGGGCTACCGCGGCGCCCGCAGCCGGCGATTCAAGACGGCCAAGGAGGCCGTGCAGCACGCCGAGCGGTACGCCTACCGGGACCGCCGGGCCCGCAAGGGCGACTTCCGGCGGCTGTGGATCGCGCGCATCAACGCGGCGGCCCGCCAGGACGGCCTGTCGTACTCGCGGCTGATGCACGGGCTCAAGCTCGCCGAGGTCGAGGTCGACCGCAAGAACCTCGCCGACCTGGCCGTCCGCGACCCGCAGGCCTTTGCGGCCATCGTGGGCGTGGCCAAGGCCGCCCTGGACCAGGAGGCGGCCTGACCGGCTCCCGCCCCGAGCGCGAGGCCGGCCCTGTGTCGGCCTCGTCGCATCTCCGCGAGATCACGTCACGCACGAACCCGCTCGTCCAGTCCGCCGTGCGGCTGCACCGCCGCCGCGAGCGGACCCGGGCGGGTCGTTGGCTGGCGGAGGGTCCCCACGCGGTCGCGGGCGCGCTGGCGGCCGAGGTCGTGGAAACGCTGTTCGTGGTCGACCCGGCCGTGGCCGTCGCGGGGGTCCGGACGGTGCTCGTGACGGACGACGTGCTCGCGAAGATCGTGACCGCCCGCACCCACCAGGGCATCGCCGCCATTTGCCGTCGACCCCGCGACGCCGACGCGATCCCGGCCGACCGGCCCGTGCTGTGCCTGGTCCGAGCGGCCGATCCGGGCAACGTCGGCGGTGCCATCCGGACCGCCGCCCATGCCGGGCTTGCTGCCGTGATCCTCACCGCGGGGTCGGCCGACCCGTTCGGGCCCCGGGCGGCACGAGCAGCCGCGGGTGCACTGCCCTCCATGCCGGTCATCGCGGGCCTGCCGGTCCTCGAGCTGCTCGCGGCCGTCCCCGGGGATCGGCTGGTTGCCCTCGATCCCTCCGGTGACCGCTCGATCCTCGACCCCCTGCCGGACGCACCTGTCCTGGTCTTCGGCTCGGAGGCCCATGGCCTCGACGACGACCTGCTGTCGCGCTGCGGCCACCGGCGGGTCATCCCGCAGCTGGGCGGCAGCAACGTCCTCGACTCCCTGAACCTCGGGGCCGCCGTCGCCATCGCGTCCTACGCTGCGGCCGGATTGGCAGGGGATTCGCAATGACCGGCGATCGCGCATGGGAGGCGCTCGACGCCGTCCCCGAGGCGGTCGTACTGGTCGACGCCAATGGCCTGGTCGCGCACGTCAACGATCGGGCGCGGTTCGTCCTGGAACTCTCCGACGACGTCGTGGGCAGCCCCGCCGAGCAGGCAGTCGAGCTGTGGGACGGGGATGAGCCCGTGACGAAGCGGCTGCTGAGCGCGCCTGCGGTTGCCGACCGGCTGGCGGAGAGCATCGTCACCCGACCCCTCCGGGACGGCCGCAACCGCCCGCTTGCCGTCAGCGGCAGGATCCTCGACGACGGGAGCACCGTCCTCACCTTCCGGGCCGCCGGCAGCCGGTTGCGACTGGAAGCGGCACGCAGCGACCTCGTCGCGACGGTCTCGCACGAGATCCGCTCGCCATTGACGAGCGTCAAGGGCTTCACCCGGACGATGCTGCTCAAGTGGGACCGGTTCGGGGACGACCAGAAGCGGGCGATGCTCGAGACCATCAACGAAGATGCGGACCGGGTCACGCGCCTGCTCACCGAACTCCTCGACGTGTCTCGCATCGATGCCGGCCGGGTGCAGCTGCACCGATCGGCCGTCGACGTTTCCCAGGTGATCGACCGGGTCGTGTCCGGGGCGCGACTCCGGAGCGAGCTGGGGGTCAGGATCATCAGCACCGACGAGGTGGTTCCAACCGCCGCCGTCCATGCCGACCCGGACAAGCTCGCCCAGGTGCTGAGCAACCTGGTCGACAACGCCATCAGCTACGCGGGCGACTCCGACATCCGGATCGCGACCGCCCAACAGGGAGACGTCGTCCTGGTCACGGTGGCAGACGAGGGGCCCGGCATCCCAGTGGACCAGCACCGTCGCATCTTCGAGAAGTTTGGGCGTGCGCGTGGCCAGCGCGGCTCGGGGACCGGGCTCGGCCTCTACATCACCCGCGGCCTTGTCCATGCCCATGGCGGAGTGGTCGAAGTCGAGTCGGACGAGGGCGCCGGCGCACGGTTCCACGTGCGGCTGCCCGTGATGCCATGAGCGACCAGTCCACGTGGGACCGGCCGTGAGCGTCCACGGCGAGGGATGGCTCGACGCCGGCCGGTACGTGGAGGTGATCGCGAGCGAGGGCCCGAAGCTCCTCCCGTTCCTGCGCCGCGAGCCCGGTCGGCACGTTCCGACGTGCCCTGGCTGGTCCGTCCAGGACCTCATCGGACACCTCGGGATCAGCTACTGGCGCGCCAGTGAACGCATCCGGATCGGCGGCACCGAGCAGGTCGACCTGCCCGAGTACAACCCACCGGCGCGGCTGACCGACCTGGAGGAGTGGTACGAGGCGGGGCTGGTCCGTCTCTTCGAACAGTTCGCCAACAAGGATCCCGAGGCGGCGGCCTGGTCGTGGGGGGGCGACCACCGCGTGGCCTGGTGGCAGCGGCGCCTGTGCTTCAAGAGCATGATCCACCGCGTCGACGCGTCCCTCGCCTTCGGCGAGCCCCACGGCATCTGGGACGGTGCCCTCGCCGCCGACTGCGTGACGGAAGCCCTCACCCTGCCCATTCGCAGCGAGCCGTACCGCGGACCCCGCGGGTCGTTCCTGCTGGTCGCCCAGGACCGGCCGGAGTGGGAGACATCGGCCTGGACCATCAGGCTCACCAAGGACGGGGTCGAGCGGATCGTCGAGCGCACGGAGGGTCTCGACGAGGCCATCGGCTCCGCGGCCGAGATCGCCCTCGTGCTGTGGCGCCGCCGACGATCGACGACCCTGAAGGCGACGTTCAAGGCCCGGTCACTCGTGGACGCGTTCGCAAAGTGGCACGACATCGGCTAACGGCACCCGCGAAGGCAGCGGGGCCCCGCAGCCCCGCCGTTACGCTCTCGGGCCGCCCAGGCGAAGAGCCCATGCCCGCACTCGATCAGATCACGTCGGCAGCGACCGCTGACATCGCGGCCGCGTCGTCGACCGCCGAGCTCGAGGAGGCGCGCGTCCGCTGGACGGGCCGCAAGTCGGACCTCGCCGGCGTCGGCAGGCAGATGAAGGACTTGTCGCCCGAAGATCGGAAACAGCTCGGCCAGCAGCTCAACGAGGCCCGCCGGGCGATCGAGGCAGCCCTGGCCACGCGGCTCCACGAGCTGTCGTCGGGCGAGCTCGCCACCCGGTTGGCAGCCGAGACGCAGGACCTGACCCTGCCGCCCCGCGTCGTGCCGGCGGGCAGGCCGCACCTGCTCACCATCGTCGAACGCCGCATCGTCGACGCGTTCGTCGGCATGGGCTACCGCGTCGCGGACGGGCCGGAGGTGGAGGACGGGACCTACGTCTTCGACATGCTCAACATCCCGCCAGACCATCCAGCCCGCCAGGAGATGGACACCATCTACATCGAGGGTGGCGAGGACGCGGTCCTTCGCACCCACACGTCGCCTGTGCAGGTCCGCACGATGCTCGGGCAGCAGCCGCCCATCGCCATCGTCGTGCCCGGCCGGGTGTACCGGGCCGACACCGTCGACGCCACGCACTCGCCGGTGTTCACCCAGGTCGAGGGTCTCCTTGTTGCCGAGGGCATCACGATGGCCGACCTGCGCGGGACGCTGCTGTCGTTCGCCCGGATCATCTTTGGCGAGGACCGCCAGATCCGCATGCGGCCGTCGATGTTCCCGTTCGTGGAGCCCGGCGCGGAGGTGGACGTCTCCTGGGGCACCTTCGAGGGATCCGGCGCCACCCGCTGGCTGGAGATCCTCGGCTGCGGAATGGTTGACCCCCTCGTGCTGTCGATGAGCGGCATCGACCCCGAGCGGTACAGCGGGTTCGCCTTCGGGATCGGCGTGGAACGCGTCGCGATGCTCGCCTACGGCGTCGATGACATCCGGGACCTGTACGAGGGGGACATCCGCTTCCTCGAGACGCTGTGGCCCCGGGAGCCGGTCGGATGAGGGTCCCGCTGTCGTGGCTGCGGGAGTTCGTCGACGTCGACCTGGCCTTGGACGACCTGGTCGACCTGCTCGGCATGCGCAACCTCGAAGTCGAGGAGGTCCGCCACCCGGGTGCCGGGACCAGTGGCGTCGTCGCCGTCGAGGTCCTCGACCGGCAGCCCCATCCCAACGCCGACAAGCTCCAGCTGGTCGAGGTCACCGATGGCACGAGCCAGCACCGAGTCGTCTGCGGCGCGTGGAACTTCGAGGTGGGCGACCGGGTCTTCCATGCTCCGCCAGGAGCGACCATCCCGGGCCTCACGCTCGACGCCCGGACGCTTCGCGGCGAGCAGTCGGCCGGGATGCTGTTGTCCCCCCGCGAGCTCGAGGCCGGGGAGGGGGCCGAGGGCCTGTGGCTGCTGGCCGACGCCGAGCCCGGCGCCAGCGCCAACGACCTCGTCGCCCTTGGGGAGCCCGTCATCGAGATCGCGGTCCAGGCGGACCGGGGCGATCACCAGTCCATCCTCGGCATCGCCCGGGATCTCGCTGCGATCCTCGACACCGACCTGCGCGTCCCGACCGGCTCGGCGGCACATGGACCGTCCTCGATTCCGATCACGATCTCGGCGCCTGACGGCTGCCAGCAGTTCGTGGGCCGGCACCTGGCCGGGATCACGGTCGGGCCCTCGCAGCCGCGCGTCCAGTTCCGCCTCGCGCAGTGCGGCGTCCGCTCGATCAGCAACGTCGTCGACGTCACGAACTACGTCATGCTCGAGCTGGGCCAGCCGTTGCACGCGTTCGACGCCGGGACGCTGGCCGGGCCGGCGATCGACGTCCGCACCGCCGCGGCAGGGGAGCTGCTGACGACCCTCGACGGCGTGGAGCGGTCTCTGGAGCCGACCGACCTGGTCGTGGCCGACGCCGACGGTGCCGCCGCCCTTGCCGGCGTGATGGGGGGTGCCGCCACGGAGGTGGGGGAAGCAACCGTGGCGGTGCTGCTGGAGGCCGCGACGTGGGACCCGCTGACCATCCGGCGAACGTCCCGGCGCCTCGGCCTCGTGAGCGAGGCTTCGCTGCGTTTCGAGCGGCGGGTCGATCCCGGCGTCGCCGAGCGCGCCGTCGCCCGCGCAGTCGAGCTGCTGGGCGCGACCACCGAGCTCACCGACCTCGGCGAGACCCTTGCCAGGGTGGACCGCCCGCCCCACGATCCCATCGCCTATGACGCCCCGGCCTGGGCGGCGTTCCTCGGCCTGGAGCTTGGCACCGATCACCAGGCTGACCTGTTGGGTCGCGTCGGGTGTGACGTCACGGTCGACGGTGACGTGCTGACGGTCGTCACCCCGTCGTGGCGGGGCGACCTCGACCGGCCCGTGGATCTGGCCGAGGAGGTGGCCCGACTCCACGGTTACGAGCACATACCCGCGACGCTCCCGCCCATCCGGACTGCTGGTGGGCTGACGACGAGCCAGCACCTCGAGCGGGCTCTCCTGGACCTCGCTGCCGCCCACGGCTTCAGCGAGACGCGGACGCGCCCGTTCGTCGGCGCGGCCGTCCTGGGCGGCGTCACCCCCACCGACGGCCGGGTGACCCTGGCCAACCCGCTGGCCAAGGACGCGGCCCACCTGCGTCCGAGCCTGGTCGAGGGCCTGCTCGGGGTCGCTCGCCACAACGTGGGGCAGGGCATGGCCGGCGCCGCGGTCTTCGAGTACGGACGCATCTTCCGGCCCAGCGACGACGCGCTTGCCCGGGTGCTTGCCGACACCGAACCGCAGACCTGGCGGGACCATGAGGGCAACGTCCTGCCGACGCAGCCGCGCACGATCGGCTTCGTCGCCCATGGTCGCAAGCAGGGCCCCGGCTGGACCGGCGACGCCACCTGGACGGTCACCGACATCCTCGGCGCCATCGACGACGTCATCCGCCTGCTGTCGAACGGGCAGGCGCGCCTGGCACGTCGTCCGATCACCCGCGAGGGCTGGCATCCCGGCCGCACCGCCGAGCTGCTCCTCGGCGACGACGTGGTCGGAATCGCCGGCCAGCTGCATCCGTCCGAGGCCGCCGACCGCGACCTGCCGGAGCCCGTCGCGGTCGGCGAGGTCGTGCTCGAGACCCTGCTCGATGGCCGCGCCGACTTCGACCGGCCACACCTCGTCCGGCATCCAGCCGTCAGCATCGACGTTGCGCTCGTCGCCCCCCACGACGTCCCCTACACCGACCTGTTGGGCGCCATCAAGCGCGGAGCCGGTGACCTGCTGGCCAGCGCTCGATGGTTCGACGAGTATCGCGGCGAGCAGGTGGGTGAGGGCATGCGCTCGGTCGCCGTACGGCTGCGCCTCCAGACGCCAGCCGGCCAGCTCACCGACGAGGACGCCGAGGCCGTCATCGGCCGGGTCGCCCAGGAGGCCGAACGGCTCGGAGCACGCCTCCGCGCCTGACGCCATGTTGCATCTCTATTCATCGCAGTGTATGTTCTTGCACCCACGAGGCCGCGCCGTACGAGAGGAACCCCCATCGGCAAGCACCAGGTCGGGATCGTTGGCGCCAGCGGGTACGGCGGCGCCGAGCTGCTGCGCCTGCTCGCGAACCACCCGGAGATGGACGTGGCCGTCGTCGCGGCCAATCGGCACGCGGGGCAGCCTGTCGCCGAGCGCTTCCCGAACCTCCAGGGCTTCGGCGACTTCGCGCCGATCGACGTCGACCGCATCGCCAGCCTCGACATGGTCTTCCTGGCCACGCCGCACGAAGCGGCATTCGAGCTCGTGCCGCAGCTGCGAGCCGCGGGAACGCCTGTCGTCGACCTGTCGGCGGCCTACCGGACGCCGGTCGACTCGTTCGTGACCTGGCATGGCGTCGAGCACCCCGACCCCGACCATGCCCCGGCGGTCTACGGCCTGACCGAGTGGACCCGGCAGGCCGTCGCGTCGGCCACCGTCGTCGCCAACCCGGGCTGCTATCCGACCGCGACGCTGCTGGGCATGTTGCCGCTCGTGGAGCTGCTCGCACCCGGGTCCGTCGTCGTCGACGCCAAGTCCGGCACCTCGGGGGCCGGGCGAGCCGCCGCCGACCACCTCCACCATCCGCACCTCGATGGCAGCATCGTCGCCTACGGCGCCCCCGCCCACCGCCACACGGGGGAGATCGAGGCAGGCCTGGAACAGCTGGGCCGTGACCTGGGGCCGGTCAGCTTCACGCCGCACCTGCTGCCCGTCGCCCGCGGACTGCTGGCCACGGTCCACGCCGAGCTCGAAGATGGCGTGGAGGCTGGTGCCGTCCAGGACGCGCTTGTGGCCAGCTACGCCCACGAGCAGTTCGTCACCGTCCTCGACCCGGGCACCTTCCCGCACACCAAGGCAGTCAGCGGCTCCAACGGCTGCCAGGTCAGCGCGGTCGTCGATCCGCGGACCAACCGCGTCGTGATCACGTCGGTCATCGACAACCTTGGCAAGGGAGCCGCCGGACAGGCGCTCCAGAACGCCAACGTCATGTTCGGACTGTCCGAAGGGCTCGGGCTGAGCTCGATCGGTGTGCACCCGTGACCTGGGGACCCGCCGACCGAAGCATGCTGACAAGCCTCGATGACGGGCTTGCCGCCGTCGCGGGGTTCGCGTTCGGGTCCTCCGCCGCCGGCATCAAGCAGAGCGGGGCGCTCGACGTCGCGCTGGTTGTTGCCGATCACCCGGTGCCCGCCGCGGCCGTCACCACGACCAACCGGGTCGTCGCGGCACCTGTCCACGTCACCCGTGCGGCGGTTGCCAACGGGACGCTGAGCGCGATCGTCCTCAACGCCGGCAACGCCAACGCCTGCACGGGCGCCCAGGGCATGGACGACGCCCGCGCGATGGCGACGACGACCGGCCGGACGCTCGGCGTCGGCGCCGACGACGTCGCCGTCCTGTCCACCGGGATCATCGGGGTCCCGCTGCCCACCGATGCCGTGACGGCGGGCATCGCGGCCGCCGGCGCAGACGTGGGCCGGACGGCCGCCCATGCCGACGGTGTCGCCCGGGCCATGCTCACCACCGACACCCGCACCAAGGTCGTCGCGGTCGAGGTGGCCGACGAGCACGGCAGCTGCCGGATCGCCGGTGCCGCGAAGGGCTCGGGGATGATCGAGCCGAACATGGCCACGATGCTGGCCGTGATCCTCACGGACGCGCCCGTCAGCGCCGCCGTCCTGCGGTCACTGCTGTTGGGCGCGTCCGGACGGACCTTCAACCGGATATGCGTCGACGGGTGCGGATCCACCAACGACACGGTGGTCGCCATGGCCAGCGGCGCGGCCGCGACCCCGCCGGGCTCAGCCGCCTTCACGGCCGGCTTCGAGGCCGTCTGCGCCGACCTCGCCCGCAAGGTTGTCGAGGACGGCGAGGGCACCACGCGGATCGCCGAGGTCACGGTCACGGGCGCCGACACCGCCGATGACGCCACGCACCTGGTCCAGGCCATCGCCCGCTCGACGCTCTTCCGGACAGCGCTCCACGGCGCCGACTCCAACTGGGGACGAATCCTCCAGGCCATGGGCGACAGCCCGGGCGTGTTCGATCCCGACCAGGTCGCCATCCGCATCGGCAACGTCGACATCTGCCGGTTCGGGGTCGCGACGTCGTTCGACGCGGGCACGGTCGCCGCGGCGATGAGCAAGGACCACGTCCCGATCCAGGTCGGCGTCGGTTCCGGCCCGGGCGCCGACACGATGCTCGTCAGCGACCTGTCCCGCGACTACATCGCCATCAACGCCGACTACCACACCTGAGAAAGCCGCATGGCCGTCGAACCCCACGATCCCCGCAGCAGCGCCGCCCAGCAGAAGGCCGCGGTGCTGCGCGAGGCCCTGCCGTGGATCACCCGCTTCCACGGCCACACCGTCGTCGTCAAGTACGGCGGGTCGGCCATGGTCGACGACCAGCTCAAGGAGTCGTTCGCGGCCGACATTGCCCTGCTGCACTTCGTCGGGCTGCGCCCGATCGTCGTGCACGGCGGCGGACCCCAGATCAGCGCCACCGCTGACGCGCTGGGCGTGACGTCGTCGTTCGTAGCCGGCCTGCGGGTCACCGACCCCGAGATGATGGACGTCGTCCGCATGACGCTGCTGGGCCGCGTCAACCCCGAGGTCGTCAGCCTCATCCAGCAGGCGGGCGCCCCGGCGGTCGGCATCTCGGGCATCGACGCGAGCCTGCTGCAGGTCCGCCGCGCGGCCGGGCCCGCGGGGGAGGACCTTGGCCTGGTCGGCGAGGTCACGCACGTCAACACCAAGGTGCTCACCAACCTCCTCGACGACGGGCTGCTCCCCGTCGTCGCCACCATCGGCCGCGACGCCGAAGGCCAGGACCACAACGTCAACGCCGACCTGGCCGCGGGTGCCATCGCTGGGGCGCTTGCCGCCTCCAAGCTGGTCTACCTCACGGACGTCCCCGGCCTCTACCTCGACTTCGGCGACAAGGGCTCGTTGATCTCCGAGGTGTCCGTCGCCCGGCTCCGCCAGATGCTCGCCGCCGACTCGCTGCACGAGGGGATGCGTCCCAAGGTCCGATCGATCATCCATGCGCTCGACCAGGGCGTCGAACGGGCGCACATCCTGGACGGCCGGGTGCTCCACGCTGTCCTGCTCGAGATCTTCACCGACGAGGGCGTGGGAACGATGGTGCGGCCCAACCTCTCAGAGCCCGGGGGCGTCCTGATGGAGACGGCCCACCTGGAGGACGCCTCATGAGCCCCGCTGCCGTTGCCGACTGGGTCGAGCGGGAGCACGACCTGATCCTGCCCACGTACCCACAGCGCACGATCGCGTTCAGCCGCGGGTCGGGCACGGTCCTGGTCGACGTCGACGGCCGCGAGTACCTCGACTTCCTGACCGGGCTCGCGGTGACCGCGCTCGGCCACGCCCATCCGGCGGTCACCGCGGCGGTCTCCCAGCAGGCCGCACGGCTGGTGCACACGTCCAACCTGTACGTGACCGTTCCCATGCTCGACCTGGCTCAACGGCTGCGTGCGATCACCGGTTGGGCTGACAGCAAGGCGTTCTTCTGCCAGGACGGCGCGACCGCCAACGAGGCGGCGCTCAAGCTCGCGCGCCGTCACGGCAAGAAACAGCATCCCGGCAAGGTGCGGGTCGTGACGCTCGAGGGCAGCTTCCACGGCCGCACGTTCGCGACCCTCGAGGCCACCGGCCAGTCCGCCAGGCACGCGCCCTTCGAGCCACTCCTTGGCTTCGTCGACACGGTCCCGCACGACGACCCGGCTGCCATGACCGCGGCCGTCACCGACGATCATTGCGCGGTCCTGCTCGAGGTGGTGCAGGGCGAAGGCGGCGTTCGACCGGTTCCGACGGCCGTGCTCGACGCTGCCCGGGTCGCCTGCGACGAGCACGGGGCACTGTTGATCGTTGACGAGGTCCAGACCGGCATCGGCCGAACAGGGGAGTGGTTCGCGCACCAGCACGCGCCGGTCCTCCCTGACGTGATCTCCGTGGCCAAGGCGCTCGCAAACGGCCTGCCGATCGGCGCGATCCTCGCCCGCGGCGAGGCCACCCGCGCGCTCGAGCCCGGCGACCACGCCACGACGTTCGGCGGCAACCCCGTCACCTGCGCCGCTGCGCTGGCCACGCTGGACGTCATTGCCAGCGAGGGTGTGCTTGACAACGTCCGCGAACGGGAAGCGCAGCTGCGCAAGATCGCCGGAAGCATCGACGGAATCGGCGGCGTCCGCGGGATGGGGCTGCTGCTCGGCCTCGAGCTGGACGAACCGCTCGCGCGGGTCATCGCGGACTCCTGCTGCGACGCCGGCCTGCTGGTGAACGCGGTCGCCCCGGACGTCCTGCGGATCGCCCCGCCACTCACGGTTTCGGCCGCCGAGTGCGAGCAGGCCATGGAGATCGTTGCCGACGCCGTCGAGCAGGGTCGACCGTGACGCGGATCCTGATCATCGAGGACGACGAGGAGATCGCGCAGCTGCTCCACCGGGTGTGCGAGGCGGAGGGCTGGCAGCCCGAGGTCGCGCCCGATGGCCTCGAGGGCCTGATCCGGCTGGGGACCGGCGACATCGACCTGGTCCTGCTGGACCTGATGATGCCGGACGTGTCCGGGCTGCGTGTTCTCCAGCAGCTGTTCGAGGAGGGCGGCGGGTCCCTGGACGTCCCCGTGATCGTGGTCACGGGCTCCGCCGTGGGTGCCGACTCGGCCCGCGAGGTCCTTGACCCCGCCGACGTCTTCCAGAAGCCCTTTGACGTCGACGAGCTCGTCGGCCGAATCCGCACGATCCTGGAGGGCGACGAATGACCACGCATTACCTGCGCGCGGACGACCTGTCCGCGGACCAGCTGGCGGCGGTGCTGGATCGCGCCGAACGCCACAAGGAACACCGCGGCGACCCCGTTGGGACGTTGAGCGGCAAGGCCGTGGCGATCGTCTTCGAGAAGCCGTCGTTGCGCACCCGGGTGTCGTTCGAGCTCGCCATCGTCGAGCTCGGCGGCCACTCGATGAAGATCGACGACGTCGAGATCGGTCTCGGAATGCGCGAGGTCGTCAGCGACGTCGCCCGCGTGATGAGCCGGTACGTGGATGCCATCGTCCTGCGAACGTTCGCGCAGGCGCGACTCGAGGAGCTCGCGGCCGCGGCGACCGTGCCCGTGGTCAACGCCCTGTCCGACCACGAGCACCCCTGCCAGGCGCTGGCCGACCTGCTGACGATTCGCGAGAACCACGGCAAGCTGGCCGGCCGGACCCTCGCCTGGATCGGCGACGGCAACAACGTTGCCCACTCGCTCCTGCTCGCCGGAGCCCTCAGCGGCATGCATGTCCGTGTTGCCCACCCCGAAGGCCACGCACCAGACGCTGCCGTCGTCGACCGGGCCGTGGGTCACGCGGTGGTCACGGGCGGCAGCGTGAGCGTCGGGACCGACCCGATGGCGGCCGCGACCGGGGCCGACGTCATCAGCACCGACGTGTGGACGTCGATGGGCCAGGAGGAGCAGGCCACGTCGCGCCAGGATGCCTTCGCCGACTTCCGGGTCACCGCTGAGCTGCTTGCCGCGGCCGATGACGACGTCATCTTTCTTCACTGCCTGCCGGCCCACCGCGGCGACGAGGTCACCGCCGACGTCATCGACGGACCCCGTTCCCGGGTCTTCGACCAGGCCGAGAACCGGCTGCACGCGCAGAAGGCGATCCTCGAGCACCTGCTTGCCCCCGCCGCCCTGCCGGACCCGACCGCCACGGGCGGTGATGACCGATGAGCGAGAAGGACGCCCGACAGGCGCTGCTGCGGCGACTGCTGGCCGACAACGCGGCGCCGTCCTCGCAGAAGGACATGCAGCTGTTGCTGGCCGAGCACGGCGTCCAGACCACCCAGGCCACCATCAGCCGCGACCTCGACGAGATCGGCGCCGTCAAGATTCGTGGCCCCAACGGCGCGCACGTCTACCGGCTGGCCCCCGATCCGGGGCCGGGCGCGGCCAGAACCCGACTCGACGCGATCCTTTCCCAGTTCGTCACGGGCATCGAGGCCAGCGGCAACCTCGTGGCCCTGCGCACACCGCCCGCCGGCGCCAACCCGGTCGCCTCGGTGATCGACCTGTCGGAGCTGCCCGGCGTGATGGCCACCGTCGCTGGCGACGACACCGTCCTCGTAGTGGCCAGCGAGGGCATCAGCGGGGCGGACCTCGCCGACCGTTTCCGTGAGCGCCTCCGCGCCACCTGACCCGCAAGGACCCATGTCATGAACAAGAGAGTTGTCCTCGCATACTCGGGGGGTCTCGACACGTCGGTCGCGATCCGCTGGCTGGCCGAGAACAAGGGCTACGAGACCGTCGCCTGTGCCGTCGACGTCGGGCAGGGCGTCGACGACCTGGACGAGGTCCGTCAGCGCGCGCTGGACTGCGGCGCCGTCGAGGCCGTCGTCGTCGACGCGCGCGAGGAGTTTGCGACCGACTTCATCGCGCCTGCCCTGAAGGCCAACGCCCTGTACATGGGCAAGTACCCGCTGGTTTCGGCGCTGTCACGGCCGCTGATCGTCAAGCACCTGGTCGCGACGGCGCGCGAAACCGGAGCGGACGCCGTTGCCCACGGATGCACCGGCAAGGGCAACGACCAGGTTCGCTTCGAGGTTGGCGCGATGTGCCTCGCGCCCGAACTGGTCACCGAGGCACCCATCCGCGAATGGGGACTGACGCGCGACGCGGCCATCGCCTGGGCGCAGGAGCGCGGGATTCCGATCCCGATCGCGTCGACGGAGTCGCCCTACTCGATTGACGAGAACGCCTGGGGCCGGACGGCCGAGTGCGGGATCATCGAGGACCCCTGGTCGCGCCCGCCGGAGGAGGTCTACCAACGGACCGTGTCGGTGGCCGATGCCCCCGACGAACCCGACGAGCTCACCATCGCGTTCGAAGCCGGCGTCCCCGTCAGCGTCGACGGCAAGCAGCTTGCGCTCGGCGAACTGGTGGCCATGGTCGACGAGCGTGCTGGCGCCCACGGCGTCGGCCGCATCGACATGATCGAGGACCGGCTCGTCGGCATCAAGAGCCGCGAGGTCTACGAGTGCCCCGGCGCCATCACGCTGATCACCGCCCACCGTGACCTCGAGGACCTGTGCCTCGAGCAGGAGCTGGCGGACCACAAGCGCTCGGAGGAGAGCCGCTACGCGCAGCTGATCTACAACGGCCTGTGGTGGGGTCCCCTCAAGGGCGCGCTCGACGCGTTCATGGACGGGGCCAACAGGTCGGTCAACGGTGAGGTGCGGGTCGAGCTGTTCAAGGGCCACGCCACGGTGGTCGGCCGGCGTTCCGAGGCGTCAGGCCTCTACGACTTCGGCATGGCGACCTACGACACCGGCGACCAGTTCGACCAGACGCTCGCCGAAGGCTTCGTGAAGCTGTGGGGCCTGCCGCTCAAGACCTGGGCTGCGAAGGCCAGGGAGCAGGGTCAGCAGCCTGGATGACCTGACCGAACATGCGTTCGATTGTCCCGGGGGTCGGTAGGATCACGTCGGCTGTGGAGGCGGCGTGTCCAGCGAGCAGATCACGATTCGGGGTGCGCGCGAGCACAACCTGAAGAACGTCGATCTCGACCTGCCACGGGACGCGCTGATCGTGTTCACGGGACTGTCCGGGTCGGGCAAGTCCAGCCTGGCGTTCGACACGATCTACGCGGAGGGCCAGCGCCGGTACGTCGAGTCCCTGTCGGCCTACGCCCGCCAGTTCCTCGGCCAGATGGACAAGCCCGACGTCGACTTCATCGAGGGCCTGTCACCGGCGATCTCCATCGACCAGAAGTCGACCTCCCGCAACCCCCGTTCCACCGTCGGGACGATCACCGAGATCTACGACTACCTCCGGCTGCTGTTTGCCCGGATCGGACACCCACACTGCCCCAACTGCGGGCGGCCGATCACCTCCCAGACGGCCGAGCAGATCGTCGACCAGGTCCACTCCCTGCCGGGCGGGACCCGCTTCCAGGTGCTGGCGCCCGTGGTCCGCGGGCGCAAGGGGGAGTACGGGGCACTGTTCCAGAAGCTGTCGACCGACGGGTACGCCCGGGTCCGCGTCAACGGCGAGACCCATCACGTCGACGAGGTGCCCAGGCTCACCAAGAACAAGAAGCACACGATCGACGTCGTGGTCGACCGGCTCGTCCAGAAGGAGGACATCCGACGTCGGCTCACGGACTCCATCGAAACTGCCCTCCAGCTCGCAGAGGGCGTCGCCCAGATCGAGATCATCCCCTCGGACGGTGACGGCGCCAACCGCGAGACGCCTGAGGTGCTGACGTTCAGCGAGCACCTCGCCTGTACCCACTGCGGGCTGTCCTTCGACCAGCTGGCGCCCCGAAACTTCTCGTTCAACTCGCCCTACGGCGCCTGCGAACAGTGCTCGGGCCTCGGGACCGAGCTGTCCGCCGACCCCGAGCTGATCATCGGCGACACGTCGCTGTCAGTGGACGACGGCGTCGTCCTGCCGTGGGGGACCGGCCACCAGGCGGGCTACTACAAGCAGCTGCTCCGCGCCGTCGTTGCCGACCGGGGCGGCGACCCGGACGCCCCCTGGGCAGAGCTCGACCCGGTCGTCCAGGACGCGATCCTCAACGGCGTCGACCACCGGGTCCAGGTGACCTACCAGAACCGTCACGGCCGGCGACGCTCGTACCGCGCCAACTTCGAGGGCGTCGTCAACTCGCTGGTCCGTCGCCACCGTGAAACCGAGTCCGAGAACGTCCGGCGGCAGCTCGAGCAGTACTTCCGGGAGGTCCCCTGCCCAGCCTGCCATGGGCGGCGCCTCAAGCCGGTCGTCCTGGCCGTGACGGTGGGCGGCCGCAACATCGCCCAGGTCACCGCCCATTCCGTCCGTGACGCGGCCGAGTACCTCGACACGCTCGAGCTGAGCGAGCGGGAACAGCTGATCGCGGCCGCGGTCGTCAAGGAGATCCGCGAGCGGCTGCGGTTCCTGCTCGACGTCGGGCTCGAGTACCTGACGCTCGACCGCCCGGCGGGTTCCCTGTCCGGTGGTGAGGCGCAGCGGATCCGGCTCGCCACCCAGATCGGCGCCGGGCTCGTCGGGGTCCTCTACGTCCTCGACGAACCCTCGATCGGGCTCCACCAGCGCGACAACGAGCGGCTGATCGAGACGCTCATTCGCCTGCGCGACCTGGGCAACACGCTGATCGTGGTCGAGCACGACGAGGCGACCATCGACGCCGCCGACCACGTTGTCGACATCGGGCCGGGCGCCGGCGAGCACGGCGGCAACATCGTCCATTCCGGGACGGTCGCCGGGCTCAGGACGACGGTGGCGTCACGGACCGGGGCCTACCTGTCGGGTCGCGAGCAGATCCCGACCCCGCTGGCACGGCGGGCCGGACATGGCCACGCGCTGGTCGTGCGGGGGGCGGTCGAGCACAACCTGGACGGGATCGACGTGCCCTTTCCGCTGGGGACGTTCACGTGTGTCACGGGAGTGTCGGGGTCCGGCAAGTCCACGCTGGTCAACCAGATCCTCGCCCGCGTCCTGATGCGCCACGTGTACTCGTCACGGGTTGCCCCGGGACGACATGGCGGCGTCGACGGGCTCGAGCACGTGGACAAGGCCGTCATCGTCGACCAGTCGCCGATCGGGCGGACCCCCCGGTCCAACCCCGCCACCTACACGGGCGTGTTCGACCACGTCCGCAGGCTCTTCGCGTCGACCCCGGAGGCCAAGGTCCGTGGCTACCAGCCGGGCCGGTTCTCGTTCAACGTCAAGGGCGGACGCTGCGAGTCCTGCCGGGGCGACGGGACCATCAAGATCGAGATGCACTTCCTGCCCGACGTGTACGTCCCCTGCGAGGTGTGCAAGGGCCGCCGCTACAACCGCGAGACGCTCGAGGTCCACTACAAGGGTGAGACGATCAGCGGCGTGCTGGACATGACGATCGAGCGCGCCGGCGAGTTCTTCGCGAACCTGCCGGCCATCGCGGCCCACATGGAGACCCTGAACGACGTCGGGCTTGGCTACCTGCGGCTCGGCCAGCCGGCGACCACCCTGTCCGGCGGCGAGGCGCAGCGGGTCAAGCTGGCCTCGGAATTGAAGAAGCGGGCCACGGGCCAGACCGTCTACATCCTCGACGAGCCGACGACCGGGCTGCACTTCGAGGACGTCCGTCGCCTGCTCGACGTGCTGCACCGGCTGGTCGACAAGGGCAACACGGTGATCGTCATCGAGCACAACCTCGACGTGATCAAGACGGCTGACCACGTCATCGACCTCGGGCCCGAGGGCGGCGACGGGGGGGGACGGGTGGTCGCGAGCGGGAGCCCGGAGGACATCGCCGCTGTCGGCTCCTCCTACACGGGAAAGTTCCTTCGTGAGCTCCTGGACCTGTCCACGGCGGCATGAGCGGCAATCCCGCGCTCGCGTTCCGTCCGCCGGTCGGCTCGATCCCGACGGCGCCCGGGTGCTACCAGTTCAAGGACGAGCGCGGCCGGGTCCTCTACGTCGGCAAGGCCAAGTCGCTGCGCGCCCGCCTGGCCAACTACTTCGCCGCCTGGCACCTCGTCCCAGCCCGGACGAAGGCGATGCTCGAGGCGGCCGCCGCGGTCGACTGGATCGTCGTCGACAACGAGGTCCAGGCACTCCACCTCGAATACACGCTCATCCAGCGACACCAGCCCCGTTACAACGTGCGGTACCGCGACGACAAGTCGTACCCGTGGCTGATGGTCACGACCTCGGAGGACGTCCCGCGGGCGCGTGTCAGCCGCGCCCGGCTCAAGCCGGGTGACCGCCGCTTCGGGCCCTACGCCCACGCGTACGCGCTGCGCGAAACCCTCGACCTGCTCCTGAAGGTGTTCCCCGTCCGGTCGTGCTCCCAGGGGGTCTTCGACCGCGCCCGCCGCACGGACCGCCCGTGCCTGCTGTTCGACATCGGGCGCTGCGCTGCGCCGTGCACCGGCATGGTCTCCGCGGACGAGCACCGGGAGCTCGTCGATGGGCTCATCGGCTTCCTCGAGGGAGAGACCGAACCGGTGCTGGAGCGGCTGGAAACCGAGATGCGCGAAGCCGCCGACGAGCAGGCCTACGAGGTGGCCGCCCGTCGCCGCGACCAGTTGCGGGCCGCGCAGCGCGTCCTCGAGAAGCAACAGGTCGTCGCGGACCGGGGGGAGGACTTCGACACGATCGGGGTCCACGCCGACGACCTGGAGGCGGCGGTGCAAGCCTTCTTCGTGCGCCGTGGCCGGCTGGTTGGGCGCAAGGGCTGGATCGTCGACAAGGTCGAGGACCTGACGACGCCGGAGCTGCTCACGTCCTTCCTGGTCCAGCTCTACGAGGAGCGGGAGGACGACGTCCCGCCGCTGGTGCTCGTCCCCGACGAGCCGGACGAGGCCACCGCGCTGTCCGAGCTGCTCGGCGACATCCGCCAGGCCCGCCACGACGGGCCTGGCCGGGTCTCGTCACGGGTGCGCTTCAAGGTGCCGCAGCGCGGCAACCACGCGGCCTTCCTGCGGACGGTGACCGACAACGCCCGCGAGGCGTTCGAGCGGCAGCGCCTGCGACGCGCCAGCGACTTCGAGTCTCGGACTGCCGCGCTCAAGGAGCTCCAGGACGCACTGGAGCTGGAACGCGCTCCGCTGCGCATCGAGTGCTTCGACATCTCGCACCTGGGGGGCACCGAGGTGGTCGCTTCCATGGTGGTCTTCGAGGACGGCCTGCCGCGCAAGGGCGAGTATCGCCGCTTCAAGCTGTCCGCGGACCGCAACGACGATCCGGCAGCGATGCGCGAGGTCGTCGGCCGCCGCTTCGCCCGCTACGAGCGGGAACGGGACGACCCGGGCGTGCCGGCACGGTTCCGGCATCCACCGGACCTCCTGTTGGTGGACGGTGGACCGACACAGCTCAACGCTGCGTTGGCCGCGGTCGCCGGCCTCGACTCTGCCAACGCGGAGTTCGCTGCGCTCGCGAAGCAGAACGAGGAGTTGTGGCGGCCGGGCCGGCCGCGGCCGGTCGTGTTGCCCCGGGGCAGCGAGGCGCTGTTCCTGGTCCAGCGCGTGCGAGACGAGGCGCACCGGTTCGCCATCACGTACCAGCGTGACCGGCGCACCGTCTCGGTCCGGGGCTCCGCGCTCGAGGGCATCCCGGGAGTCGGCCCCGGTCGCCGCAGGGCGCTCCTGCGTGCGTTCGGGTCGGTCAAGAACGTGCGCACCGCGACACTGGAGGAGCTCGAAGCCGTGCCGGGGATCTCCTCTACGCTCGCGCTGGTCATCCGCGACCACCTGGGAGACGACACCGCGTGAGCGCGCCGGGACAGGACGACCCGTTCGAGATCTTCGTCCTGACGGGCATGTCCGGCGCTGGTCGTACGACCGCCTCGAAGGTCCTCGAGGACCTGGGCACGTTCGTCATCGACAACCTCCCGCCGTCGATGATCCCCGGTTTCGTGGAGCTCGCGAGTGACCAGGACGCCGGCATCACTCGCGTGGCCATCGTCGCCGACGTCCGCACCGGCCAGTTCTTCGACACGCTGCCGGCCGTGATCGCCGAGCTGCGCGAAACGCACCCGAACGTCCAGGTGGTGTACCTGGAGGCGGACGACGAGACGCTCGTGAGGCGTTTCGAGGAGTCGAGGCGCGCCCACCCGACCGCAGGGCAGGGAGGCGTGATCGACGGGATCCAGCGTGAACGTGGCCTGCTGCGAGAGGTGCGTGATCTTGCAGACCTCGTCATCGACACCTCCGACCTCAACGTCCACGAGCTCCGCGACCGGTTGGTCAACGAGCTCGGGTCGGTCCACGACGCGAGCCTGAAGGTGGACGTCCTGTCGTTCGGTTACAAGCACGGGCTTCCCAACCACGCCGATCTCGTGATCGACGTCCGGTTCCTGCCGAACCCGCACTGGGTCCCTGAGCTGCGTGGACACACCGGGAAGGACGCGTCCGTCCGCGACTACGTGTTGAGCCAGCCAGCCACCGGGCCGTTCGTCCAACGCCTCCACGAGCTGCTGGTGAGCACGCTTCCGGGCTACCAGGCCGAGGGCAAGCGCTACCTCACGGTCGCGATCGGTTGCACCGGGGGCAAGCATCGGTCGGTCGCGTTGGCCGAGCAGCTGGGTCCGTGGATCGCCGAGCGGTTCGACCTGCCCGTTCGAGTGCTGCACCGCGACCTGGGCATGGAGTGAACGCCACGCTGGGGAGGGTCGTCGCCATCGGCGGCGGGCATGGCCTGTCACGGACGCTGCGTGGCCTTCGTGACGTGGCCGAGCATGTCACGGCGATCGTGACGGTCGCGGACGACGGCGGATCCTCTGGCCGGCTCCGTGAGCAGTACGGCGTGCTGCCGCCCGGGGACCTGCGCATGGCCCTGGCTGCCCTGTCGCGCCGGCCAGAGCGCGCTGCGCTCCTCCAGCAGCGCTTCGACGGTGGTGATCTGGACGGTCACGCGCTCGGCAACGTGCTGCTGCTCGGCCTGCTCGCTGCGGCCGGCGGCGACCTCGTCGCTGCGCTGGCCCAGGCAGCCGAGATCGTCGACGCAGCCGGCGTGGTCCTGCCGTGCACGACCGAGCCGATGACCCTGGTTGCGGACACCGCGTCCGGACGCGTCATCGGCCAGGTCGCGGTGGCCCGCGCGCGCGACATCACCCGGGTCCACCTGCTGCCCGACCCACCACCGGCCGTCCCCGAGGCGGTGCTCGCCGTCTCGGAGGCCGACGTGATCGTGCTCGGCCCCGGGTCGGTCTTCACGAGCATCCTCCCAAACCTGCTGGTCCCTGGCCTGGCCGGGGCCATCGCCTCATCGGCTGCCCTGACGATCCTCGTCGGCAACCTGTGGGAGCAGCGCGGCGAGACCGAGGGCCTTTCCCTGGCCGACCACGTCCGTGCACTTCACGACCACGTGCCCGACCTGTCCATCGATCTGCTGCTCGCCGATGACGACCCGGGCGGCCTCCCGGTCCCATCGGCGCGCGACGTCGGATGCGCGGTCGCCACGGCGTCCCTGCGTGCTCCAACTGGCGGCCATGACCCGCAGCTGCTCGGCACGGCCCTCGCGGAAGCCGCTGCGGCCATCCCGGCCTGACATGGCACGCACGCGCGTCGGCCTGACGCCGGTCATCCGGGCGGAGCTTGCAAACCGTCCGCTCGGATCACCGCCGGTGCGGACGGCCCTGTTGGCCGAATTCTCCGGGATGCTGCGCGCCGGGGGCATGCTCCACCGCGCGGGCGATGGACCCCTCGACCTTGGCATGACCACGAACGATCCCGCAGTGGCACGTCGGGCCTTTCGGCTCGCGAAGGAGCTGACCGGCCGGGCACCGGACGTGGCGAGCCGCGCCGGCGGCCTTCGCGGGACGCAGTTTCGGGTGCTCGTCTCCGATGCCGGCGACCTCGTCGGCGACGATGAGCTCTGGGCCACGCCGCGGTGGGTCCAGGGCAGCCGCCGCGAGCTGGGCGCGTTCCTGCGGGGCGCCCTGCTCGTCCGCGGCTCCGTGAGCCGCCCCGGTGCCGCCAGCCATGCCGAGTTGTCGTTCTCAGCGGCGTCGTTGGCCGACGACGTTGCCGCCGCCATGGCACGAGCCTGGGGCGTCCACGCACACGCCGACCGGCATCGAGCTCGTGTGGTGCTCTCCTCCGCGCAGGCCGTTGGCGCGTTGCTCGTGGAGGTTGGCGCCACGCAGGCGTTCCTCGTGTTCGACAACGAGCGGCTCGCGCGGGACCTGCGCCGAGAGGCCTCGCGCCTGGCCAACGCGGATGCGGCGAACCTCGCGCGGGTCACGGGCACGGCCCGCCGCCAGGTGGCGGCCATCCGTATCGTCCTCGGCACCAAACGATGGGACACGCTCGACGAGGAGCACCGGGACACGGCGCTGGCCCGGCTGGCCAACCCCGACCTCTCCCTGGCCGACGTGGGGGAGCTGCTGGATCCCCCCGTCGGGAAGACCACCGTGCATCGCCGGCTGGCACGGGTCGAGGAGCTGGCCGCCGTCCGCTGACGCGCAGCCGTGCCCCGAGGGCCGTACGGCGCCCTTGCTAGCCTCGAAGAATCTGCATCGGCTCCCTGCATCGGAGACAAGCACATGTCGCTGCGCGTCGCCATCAACGGCTTCGGTCGCATTGGGCGGAACCTGTTTCGCGCCGCAAGGAAGCGGGACCTGGACATCGACTTCGTCGCTCTCAATGACCTGACCGACAACCAGACCCTCGCCCTGCTGCTCAAGTACGACAGCGTGCACGGTCGCTACGACGGCACCGTGGAGGCCACCGATGACGGGCTCATCGTCGACGGGGACGAGCTCAAGGTTCTGTCCGAGCGCGACCCGGCCAACCTTCCGTGGAAGGAGCTCGACGTCGACATCGTCGTCGAGTCGACGGGCTTCTTCACGTCCCGTGACGACGCCGCGAAGCACCTGGCTGCCGGCGCCAGGAAGGTCCTGATCTCCGCCCCTGCCAAGAACGAGGACGTCACGATCGTGCTGGGTGCCAACGAGGACGTCTACGACCCCGCCGAGCACCACATCATCTCCAACGCCTCCTGCACGACGAACTCGGTCGTCCCGATGGCGAAGGTCCTCCACGAGAGCTTCGGGATCTCCAAGGGGATGATGACCACCATCCACGCCTACACCGGGGACCAGGCCCTCCACGACGCGCCCCACAAGGACCCCCGCCGGGCCCGTGCTGCCGCCCTGTCCATCGTGCCGACGTCCACGGGTGCGGCTCGGGCGGCGTCGCTGGCCATGCCGGCCCTGGAAGGTCGGATGGACGGCCTGGCGCTGCGCGTGCCGATCCCCGACGGGTCGATCACGGACCTGGTGTGCGTGCTCGACCGTGACGTGACCGTCGACGAGGTCAACGACGCCTTCACGGCCGCCGCCGACGGGCCCCTCAAGGGGATCATGGAGGTTTCGATGGATCCAATCGTCTCGATCGACATCGTCGGCAACCCGCACTCCTGCATCGTTGACGCCCTGTCGACGATGGCCAGCGGCAACCTGGTCAAGGCGCTCGGTTGGTACGACAACGAGTGGGGCTACTCGAACCGGCTGGCCGAACTGGTCGCCTACGTCGGCGAGCGGCTCTGAGGACAGTGGGATCACCCCTGCTGTCAGGCGTCCCGACGCTCGATGACCTGTTCGCCGCGCACCCGGATGGCGACGCGGTCGTGCTCGTGCGCGCGGACCTGAACGTGCCACTGGCCGATGGCGTCATCACGGATGACCTGCGCATCCGGGCGTCCCTGCCGACACTGCGGGAACTTGTCGTCCACCGCCATCCCGTCGTCGTGTGCTCGCACCTGGGCCGTCCCGACGGCGCCCCGGAAGCCGCGCTCTCGTTGGCGCCGGTGGCCGAACGGCTCGGCCAGCTGCTCGGGGTCCCCGTGACGCTCGCAGCCGACGTCGCCGGCGACGACTGCCAGCGGCGGGCGCGCAAACTGGAGCCGGGCGAGGTCCTGCTCGTCGAAAACCTCCGGTTCGATCCCGGCGAGACCCGCAACGACGACGGCCTGGCACGACGGCTCGCCGGGCTGGCAGACGTGTTCGTCCAGGATGCGTTCGGCGCGGTGCATCGCGCCCACGCGTCGGTGGAAGGGGTCACGCATCACCTTCCGTCGCATGCCGGCCGCCTGCTGGAAACCGAGCTGGCCGAGCTGGGAACGCTCCTGCACGACCCCCCGCGACCACTGCTTGCCATCCTCGGCGGCGCCAAGATCTCGGACAAGCTGACCGTCCTCGAGCGACTGTCGCAGCACGTCGACGCGATCGCGGTCGGCGGGGCCATGTGCTTCACGTTCCTGGTCGCCGAAGGACACGACGTCGGGACCAGCCGCGTCGAGCCCGACCAGGTCGACACCGTCCGGGAGCTCGTCACCCGGGCGCGCGCCCGCGGTGTCGATGTCCTGGTGCCAACCGATGTCGTCGTTGCGGCCACCTTTGACCGGGACGCGCCTGCGACCACCGTCGGCGTCACGGACATCCCGCCCGACCAGATGGGGCTGGACATCGGTCCCGCGACGGCTGAGGCTGTCGCCGGCGCCGTCACCGCCGCGCGGTCGGTGTTCTGGAACGGCCCGATGGGTGTGTACGAGTGGCCGGCGTTTTCCGCGGGGACCCGCGCGGTGGCCGAGGCCATGGCGGCGAGCGGTGCCCGGACCATCGTGGGCGGCGGCGACTCGGCCGCGGCCTGCCGGCTGTTCGGCCTCGCCGAGCGGATGACCCACGTGTCGACCGGTGGGGGTGCCGCCCTCGAGCTGCTCGAGGGCAGGGACCTGCCCGGTGTCGCGGCACTGCGCCACGCCGACCCGCACCACTAGTTTCACCGCCGACGATCCCACAGGCAGACGATGTCCTCGCGAACGCCGGTCATGGCCGGCAACTGGAAGATGAACAAGGACCACCTGGAGGCCATCCAGCTGGTCCAGAAGCTGGCGTACCACCTCGACGAGGCGGACTGGGCCGGCCAGGACGTCGTCGTGTGCCCCCCGTCGGTCGCGCTGCGGAGCATCCAGACCCTGATCGACTCGGACCATCTGCCACTGGAGCTGGGCGCCCAGAACTGCCACTGGGAGGACGCCGGTGCCTTCACGGGCGAGATCTCCGCAGGGATGCTCGCCCGGCTCGACGTCACGTGGGTGATCTGCGGTCACTCCGAGCGGCGCGCCCTGTTCGGGGAGACGGACGAGGTCGTCAACCGCAAGGCCACGGCGGTCCTTCGCAGTGGCATGCGGCCGATCCTGTGCGTTGGAGAGACCCTGGACCAACGCCAGGCCGGTGCCGCCGAATCGGTCGTCACTGGTCAGCTGCGCGCCAGTCTCGCGGGCGTCACCGTCCCATCGCCCGAACAGCTCGTGGTCGCCTACGAGCCGGTCTGGGCAATCGGCACCGGCAAGACCGCCACCGCCGACGACGCCCAGGCCATGTGCGCCCATGTCCGGTCGGAGCTCGCCGAGATCTTCACGCCCGACGCCGCGTCCGCGATGCGGGTGCTGTACGGGGGATCCGTCAAGCCCGGCAACATCCGCGAACTCATGGCACAACAGGACATCGACGGCGCGCTCGTGGGCGGAGCCAGCCTCAACTCGGACGATTTCGCCCTGATCGTCGGGCACCGACGGTGAGGCGCACCGTTGCCGGCCTGGTGGGGGCCGTCGTTGCGGCTGTCGCGTGCTCGTCCAGCCCGTCTGACAACGCCACGACCGGACCCCCGCGGACGGCAGCCTGCCCGGCCGGCTCCGAACGCCAGGTCGTCGTGGCCGCACACGAACGGCCCGAGGACCTGCATCCCTACCGCGAAGGTCCCCGAATCGCCGGGTGGATCAACCAGGGGCTCTTCGAGGGCCTGTGGGGCATCGACGGCAACCACGAGTTCGTTCCGGAGCTGCTGGCCGCGGAACCAACCTTCGAAACGCACTCCGACAAGTCGGTCACCGTCCACATGGTGCTGCGCGACGGCCTGACCTGGTCGGACGGCACGCCCCTGACCTCGCAGCACGTCGAGGACACGTGGCACCTGATCATGGAACGCGCAGACGGCGCCTTCGTCCTGGACTTCGGCCCTCGCAGCGGACACGAGCTGATCCACCCGGACTCCTGGAAGCACGAGGAGGACGGCCGAACCTTCTCCTTCCTGCTGGTCGAGCCGTTCGGCGGGATCCGCAACCTGTTCAAGCTGGTGCTGCCGACCCACGTCCTCGACTCCGCCGCCGCCGCGAACCTCGCACTGGCGACTGGCCGGGCAGGCATCGAGGTCCTGCCCAGCAGCGGCCCGTTGCTGCTCGAGCGCTTCAGCGACTCGGACACCATCCTGCTGACCCGCAACGAGCGCTACCACGGCTCATCGATACCCGACGCGGTCAACGCGGGCGTGGCGTGCGCCACCGGAGTCGAGCTCCGTTTTCCGGGCAGTTCGGCCGCGATGGCCGAACAACTGCTGGAAGGCGCCGTCGACATCGTCGTCGCCCCCTCCGACCGGGCGCTGGCGGAGCTGCTGGCCGCTCGGCCTGACGTGAACGTCGCGTCCGTCAACTCGCTGGCCGTCGAGCACTGGGGCTTCAACCTGCGCAACCCGCACCTGGCCGATCCGGCCGTCCGGCGTGCGATCGCGACGGCCATCGACAAGCAGGCCGTCATCGACGGCGTGTACGGCCCGATCCACGGCGAGGCCGCTCCGCCCCCGCTGGGCAGCTTCTTCCTGATGCCCACCCAGGCGGGCTACCAGGACCACCAGCCCGAATTGGGTCTCGGCGACGACGCGACCGCACGTTCGATCCTCGCGAACGCCGGGTACACCGAGACGCCCGAGGGCACCTGGGCTCATGCCGACCGCGGACTGCTCGCGCTCGAGGTCAGCACGACCCCGGACCCCGTCAGGCAGGCCCAGTTCGAGCTGATCCGGCGCGGCCTGGAAGACGCCGGGATCGTCGTGACGCTGGTGGAGGACCCGGACGCCCTGGAGGAGGTTGTCTTTTCGGAGGCGTCGCTGCTGTGCAGCCGCGAGGGACGGTCCGGTGTCGAAGGCGACCTCGACGGCGACGGCGAAGCGGCCACCTCAGACTGCGGGCTCTGGGACATCGCGCAGTTCACCTGGACGTTCGGCAGCCCATGGCCCGGGGGGCAGGTCGCACAGTTCACGACCGGGTCGACCCAGAACCCCTACGGGGTCGCGGACGAATCCATCGACCAGCTCACGACCACCTGCGTGGCGGAAATGGACCTGGTTGCGGCCAGTGGCTGCTTCAACCAGCTCGACGCCCAGCTCGTCGGCGACAGCGGGGAACTCGGCATCGTCATGGTGCCGATTGCCCAGCGGTCGACGTTCGTCGCGTGGCGTGACGCCACCCTGGTGTCGGTTCCGCAGGCATCCGACGCGGACGGTGCGGGCCTGTTCGCACGAGCCGCCGAGATCATCGCGAGCGGGGGTGGCGCGTCGACGACGCCATCGACCTGAGAATCCTCGTCCCCGGACGGGCGAACGCTCCCTACCATGCGGGAACCCGATCAAGGACTCGCCATGGCTCGTCGAGGCGAACCCCTCAAGGTCATCCTCGGCCCGCTCGAGCAGGACGTGATGGACGCGGTGTGGCAGCTCGAGGAGGCCACTGTCCGGGACGTCCACGAACAGCTCGCCCGCTCCCGCAAGATTGCCTACACGACCGTCATGACCACCATGTCGCGGCTGGCTTCCAAGGGCCTGCTGGCGAAGGACTCCAGCGGCCTCGCGCACGTCTACCGCGCTCGAGTCAGCCGTGAAACCTTCGCGCGTGACACGATCCAGAGCGTGATGTCGTGGCTGCTGGACCGCTATCCGCAGTCGGCTGTTTCCTACCTGTCCGAGGTGGTTGACGACGTCGATGACGTCACGCTGGAATCGCTGCGCGAAGCCGTGGCGCGACGTCGGGCCGAGGAAGCCTGAACGTGTCCGGGGACCTGCTGGTCGCACTGCCCCTCGACTCCATCGCGCTGTCGGCGATGGTGGCGTCGCTGGTGGCAGTGATCGCGGCGCGGCTGCTGCTGCGCAGCAGCCTGCGGGTCCCACGCGTGCGTGTCCTGGCTGCGCTGCTGCCAGCCCTCGCGCTGCTCGGCGTCGTCGTGCTCAACGCCGGGGAGCTGAACCTTCCCGTGCTCATGGTTCCCGCGGACAGCGGCTCCGAGCTGTCCGTGCCGATCCAGGGCGGCTACCTGCACTTCTCGTCGGCGGCCGCCCCGATCCTTCTTGGGACCTGGCTGCTGGTTGCCTCCTGGCGCGTCCTGCGCAGGACGCGGGGCCACGTGCTCGCCGTGCGGGCTGCGCGACGGGCGGTGAGTTCCACGCCCGAACCCGCGACAGCCAGGATCCGCCGCGTCACCGTCCGGATGGCACGCCACCTCCAGATCTCGCCGCCCGCCCTCGTGGTCACCGACGACGTCAGCGGAGGCGCGGCGATCGTCGGGATCCGCCGCCCGGTCCTGCTCCTGGATCGGTCTTTGGCAACCAGCCTTGACAGTGCCGAGCTTCGGGGTGTCGTCGGCCACGAACTGGCCCATGTGGCACGTCGCGACAACCTCCTGGCGTTCGTGGCCGGGCTCGTCGGCGACATTGCCTTCTTCGTCCCGATGCGTCGCTGGATGCTCCGGCGGCTCTGCGAGGAGCGGGAGTTCGCCGCCGACCAGATGGTGGTGGCGGCGACCCGTCGCCCCGGCGCACTCGCGTCCGGGCTGCTCAAGGCGATGGACCGGTCGGGGCCGGCGGCGTTGGGCTCGGCAGCCCTTGTCGACGGCGTCACCGTCGTCCAACGGGTCGAGGCGTTGGTGGCGCCATCCCTGCCGCCCGCACCGATGCGTGGCGCCATCGAACGAATCGCCGTCGGCATGTCGCTCGGGCTCGTGTTGGTCGGCGCGGCCGCCCTTCCCGACGCGGCTGGTGGCTCGTCGGGGATGCAAGGCCTGGGCGTGCTGTGGCGCAACAGCGAAACGGCCGCCGCGTCCGCACCGGAAACCCCGGACGCCCGGGCCTTCGGCGTGTACCGCGGCGTTGCCCTGACCGCCGTGCGGGCCACCAACGGTCTCCCCATCCTCGACGACGACCCGTGGGACTTCCACCCGGGCGTCATCCGCGCCTGTGCCGATCACGGCAGCTGCCCGGCGCCGTCGTCGACCCCCACCCTGGGCCTCCGGCCGCGCCCGCGTGTTCGGGTGGACACGGCTCTCGCCCGCCAGTGGACGGCTGAGCACATCCTCGGCGACGATGCCAGGGTCAGCCTGATACGTCTGAGACGCAGCGAACACTGATCCGGACACCCGTCGGCGCGGTGGGGTTCGCCCGCCCCGGCCGGCCGCGGGCCGCGGATCGGCGTCGTTGGTAGCCTCCTCGACGTTCCTTCACGAGGTTGCCGTGACCACCTTCGTCGTCGTCCTGCACGTCCTGTTCGCCACCTTCCTGGTGCTGTTCATCCTCCTCCACCGGGGCACGGGCGGCGGGCTGTCGGACATGTTCGGCGGTGGTGGCGGTTCGCTCGGCGGATCCGTCGTCGTGGAGAAGAACCTTGACCGGCTGACCGTCGGCGCTGCCGTCGGGATGATCATCACCTCGATCCTGCTGGTCCGCTGGCTGTGACCGGCGCGCGGCGTCCCGGCTGGGGCCGGCTCGCCGCCGCCACCCTCGCGGTTGCGCTGGTCGCCAACGCCTGCTCGGACGGGGAGACCACCCCGCCCCAGACGCCGTCGCCCACCGCCGCCCCATCCCCGTCGCCGACGACCAGCCGTCAAGGAGGGACGGTGCGGATCGGGATCGCCGAACCGAGCACGATCGACCCCGGGTTCGTCCAGGGAGAGGCGGGCCAACTCGTCGTCGACGCCCTCTTCGACTCCCTCGTCGCGCTCGACCGTGACCTCCAGCCCGTCCCGGCGGCTGCCAGCGCCTGGCAGATGAACGAGGACGCAACCTCCTGGACCTTCACCTTGGCCGACGCGACGTTCCACGACGGGGAAGCGGTCACGGCCGAGGATTTCGTTCGGGCCTTCAACCGGATTGTCGCGAGTGCCGGTGGCGACACTCCGGCGGTCGCAGCGTTCCAGCTCGAGGCCGTCGCCGGGTACGAGGAAGCCGTTGCCGACGGTGATCCCCTCGCCGGCGTCGCCGCGAACGACGACGGCACGCTGACCATCAACCTGTCCCATGCATTTCCCGACTTCCTGACGGTGCTGGCGGACCCCGCCCTTGCACCGGTCCCCGCCAACGTCAATGACGATGAGTTCGCAGCCAGCCCCGTCGGCAACGGCCCGTTCATGATGCGCGAGCCGTGGCAGCACGGCCAGTTCGTCCGAGTTGTTCGGTTCGAGGAGCATCCGACGCCGGCCTGGCTGGACGAGGTCGTCTTCACGATCTACGACGACGATCCGACCCTGTCCCGGCAATGGGAGGACCTGCTCGGTGGCCAGCTTGATGTCGGCAACGTTCCCGCAGAGCGGATCGAGGAGGCCCGCACCGAGTTCGGGTCGTCCAGCGACGGGTTCACGGGGCCTGGCTATCTCGGCGGGATCACGGGGACGATCTACTACTTCGGCTTCAACGTGACGGTCCGCCCGTTCAACAACCCGCTGGTTCGCGAGGCGATCTCGCTGGTGATGGACCGGGAGACGATCGCGACGGGCATCATGCAGGACTCACGGGCGCCGGCGACGGGCATCGTCCCGTCCACGATCCCGGGGTCGAGCGCGGACGGATGCGGGTTCTGCGCGTTCGATCCCGAACGAGCCCGGACGCTGCTCGATGAAGCTGGGGGCCCCGCATTGTTCGACGGGCCGCTGGAGATCGTCCACAACCAGGGCAGCACCCACGAGGCCATCGCCAACGCCGTCGCGGAGAGCATCACCGAGCACCTCGGCATCGAGACGACGGTCACCTCCTACGGCCTCGATGAGTACGTCGGCCAGCTGCGCGAGACCGACATTGGGCTGTTTCGGTTCGGGTGGACGGCCAGCCACCCCTCGGCCGGCAGCTACCTGTACCCGCTGTTCCACCAGTCGCGGTCCGGGCTGGACAACCTGAGCCGCTTCGAGAACGAGCCCATCAGCAACGCCCTGGACGCCGCTCGCGCGACCATCGACAACGAGGCTCGCAACGATGCGTGGCGCGCTGTCGAGCGGGAGATCCTCGAGCGGGCGCCGATCGCTCCGCTCTTGTTCTACCACCAGACCATGGCCGTGCGTCAGCGCGTCCACGACTTCCATCGCGGGCCGCTGGGCAACGTCGACTTCACCGCCATCTGGGTCGAAGAGGGATGAGCTGGCCCCACCTTGCCCGGGTGGGAGCGGGGCTGTGCGCACTCGCCGTCGCCTGCGCGCCGACGCCACTCGAGCCACTGGTGCCCGTCGGCGGCACTGGCCCCGGTCCGTCCCCGGACCAGTCGCCCGTCACCCCCGCGGGGCACCTGTCTGTCGCCATCCCCGAAGCCCCGGGACACCTGGCCGACCCGTTCGGCGACGACGTCGCGGCCCAGGACGTGGCCGGGCTGTGGGGACTCCCGCTGTACCGCGTGGATCCTGCCGGCCAGCTCCGACCGGGCTTGGTCGAGGCGGCGCTTCCCGTCGTGACCAACAGCGGACTGGAGGTGACGCTCACGCTCCGCCGGGGATCGTGGTCGGACGGGTCGCCCGTCACGGCGGTCGACGTGGTCGAGACGATCGAGCTGCGCCGAACCGGGCCGCGGGCAACGCAATGGCATGCGCTCGAGGCGGCCGAGATCGTCGACGACCACACGGTGCAGCTGTCGTTCTGCTGCGCCGGGGTCCGATGGCAGCACCTGCTGGGCACCGTGGGGGTCCTTCCGGTCGGCGCACGCAGTGCGCTTGACGACCACCGCCAACAGGTGGCGGTCAGTGGTGGCTGGTTCCGACTGGTCGAACACGACCCCGGCCGGCTGCTTCGCTTCGAGGCGCACGCCGGCGGGCCCCTCGGAGCGCCGCAGCTGGCCAGCGTCGACGTCTTCATCGTCCCGTCGTTCGAGCGCGCCCTCGGGTTGATCGATCGCGGCGAGATCGACGCAGCCCTCGGCTACCTCGCGATCGGGGCGGTCACGCGGGCGACCGAGCTCGAGGGCGTCACGGCGACTGCACCCGCCGGCGGCACGTGGGTTGGCCTCGACTGGCGCGCCGGCGAGCCGTCCGAGCGCCGGGCCGTGGGGGACTCCCTCGCGGTCGACGACTTCGTCACGAGCCTGCTCGACGTCGGTGCAAGCGTCGCGACGTCGCCGTGGGCAGACGTCGAGGGTCCATGGCGGACCGGCCGTGGGAGCGGGCCGCAGCTGCCGGACGGGATCGTCGGCGGTTATCCCCGGGGTCATGACACGCTCGGCGCCCTCGCGAACGCGATCGAGCGCCAGGTCGGCGGGTCCGTGCAGCTCATCTCCGAGAACACGCCCGAGTTCCTCGCGGTCGCGCGTGACGAGCACGATGTCGCGCTGCGCATCTTCCGCGATCCACCACGCGGGTCACTGACACGCTGGACGACGGCGGGCGACGTGCTCGCCGCCGAGACCTCCGACGATCCGGTCCTGATCGAGGTCGGATGGAAGGTCCTGTTCGACGAACGGAGGATCGAGCCGCTGGTCCGGCCAACGGTTGCGCATGCCTGGCGGGTGGGCGCGATCGAGGGCCTGCGACCCTCGGCCTGGCCGGGGATCGGGTTCTGGAACGTCGGGTCGTGGACCAGGCCAACGGGCGCCGAATCCGACCCCTGATCCGCTGGAGGCGAGCGGTACGCTGCGCCCGCTGCGGGTTCCCGCGGACCCAGCGCGAGTGGCGGAACAGGCAGACGCGCACGGTTGAGGGCCGTGTCCCGGTAACGGGGTGGAGGTTCAAGTCCTCTCTCGCGCACCGATCACGATTTCGAAGCCGGTCCCTGCCTGCTCCGGGCCGGTCGCGAGGTGGCTACTTGCCTCGCTGACCAAAGGGGATCATCAGCAGCGAGTTCAGTGCGGCTGCGGCGGCAAGCGCGATGCCGATCGGCGCCAGGTGGACCGACACCAGCAGCACCGCGACAACGGCAAACAGGACGAGCTCGAAGACGAGCCGGGCGGGATCAGGCATACGACGGGGAGCCTTCGGGGCCACGAGCATGCCCCAGATGATGGCCCACGCCACGGGAGCACCGATGGCCAACGCGACGGCCAGCGGGGTCGAGTCCGTCGCGCGCCAGCCCCACGCTGCCAGTGCAACGAGAATCGCCAGTTCGAGCACGAACCGAGCAAGCAGGTTGATGGCGCCGACGTGGTCACGCCACCCGATCGCGGGCGGCTCCTCCTGGCTCATGAGCACGCCTCCGGGGATGGCCGCGCCCGAACGATAGGCATCGGCGTGGGCGACGGTGGCATCCTGCGCATGTCCGGAGGGGGACATCGATGCGATTGGTTCGGATCGCCCTGGTCGCCGCTCTCGCGATGGCCCTGACGCTGGCCGGGAACGCAGCAGGTGCGCAGGTTCCCCCAGTGCTCGAGCCACCCATCCAGGAGATCGTGGCGCCGCTGTCGGGAACCCCGACCATCCAGCTGCGCACCGACCCACTCGTGGTCGAGCTCGATCCCGGCCGTGACGTCGACCTCGACTCGATCACGGCGGGTCTGCGTCCAAGCTTCGGCATCGATCGATCCACCATCCCGTTGGAGTCGCCCTCCTCCATCGAGGCGGATGCTGCGAGCGAGCTGTGGCCGGGACGCATCGTCGACCGCGTGACCTTCGACCTACCGGACCACCCGTGGCTGATCGAGGACCTCTACGACATCGAGCTGGACTGGTCCGGCGGCGACGACGTCGAGCGCCGAGCAGTCAAGATCGTCGACGAGCATGCGGCAACGCCGCGCATCGTCGTGATCGCCGACCCCTCGGTCTGGGACCCGCGACCGGTCCAGGAAGGCGCGCAAGAAGCGCTCGACGGCGATCCGGACTCCCTGTTCGAGAAGCTGACGGGAACCTTTGGCGACCTGGTCAACCAGCCGCGATGGGCGGCGCTCAACCGCGCCATCGACGAGATCAACCTGGTCCAGCCGGACCTCGTCCTGGTCGCGGGCGACCTGACCTTCATCGCCCACCCGACCACCGCACCACTCGAGTACGCCGACGCGTACGAGATCCTCGACCGGCTCGAGGTGCCGTCGTTCGTGACCCCCGGCAACCATGACCTGTACGCGCTCGACGACTACACCGAGATCGATCAACTCGAGCTGATCGACGGATGGGCCGCCTGGCAGGACTGGTTCGGACCGCTGTACTGGTCGACCGACCTCGGACCCAACTTCCACCTGGTGAGCATCAACACGTTCGACTGGCAGAACCGCGCACCGTTCCCGCCGCCG
>Ga0302046_10000365_pt1 | contig 46692 bp, 27 predicted proteins | sample RVTome_11_FD_200261 | JGI IMG/M metagenome (GOLD analysis project Ga0302046, IMG submission 200261) | Soil microbial communities from uranium-contaminated site in the Upper Colorado River Basin, Wyoming, United States - RVT147D111 (version 2) ...
TGTGTGGTTGGTCCAGAACAACTACCTCACAACGGAAGGGGGGCCGTGGTTTCGTTGGGGGCATCGTGGGCCTCCATTTTCGCTAAACTAATGACTAGTGGGTCGTTTGCACCGGTCGTAGCCATTGGATCAAACGCTCAAACGAACCGAAACCACAACCCATGAAACCATCGAGATCATGAGCACACGCGTACCATACATGCTAACGCTTCTTGCAGCGGTGCTTGCCGCCCCGGCAGCCCTGGCCCAGGAGACGCCGGCCGGTTTTCGGGACGAGTTTATGGGCAAGTTCAACTACGCAGCCCAGCGGCTGGTAGCCCTGGCCGAAGCGATGCCGGAGGCGGCCTACGGCTGGCGTCCCGGCGGGGGCGTGATGTCGGTGGAGGAGGTCTACATGCACATCGCGCGCTACAACTACTATTATCCGGAGAGCAGCCTGGGCATCAAGGCGCCGGAGGATGTCGATGTGCCCAACCTGGAGTCGATCACGGGCAAAGCGGTCGTGGTTGAGCATTTGCGGCGCTCGCTGGCGCATGTGCGGGAGGCCGTCGAACCGATGACGGAGGAGGACTTACGCCGGAGCGCTACGCTCTACGGCCGGGACACGCAGGCCTGGGCCGTGCTCTTTCAGTTGTTGACCCACCTGAGCGAACACCTCGGGCAGTCGATTGCCTACGCCCGCACGAACGGCGTCGTACCGCCGTGGTCGCAATGACGGCGACGGCGACCGTCAAGAGGCGAAGGGCGTTTGACGCTTTCAACGATCTGCGCGTGGCTTGGGGTCGCTTTCTGCCGGCTGACCCTGGCCGGCTGGCAGTTCGACGTAGGTGTGCTTCGAAGTCTAGAACACACCCGGCAGGAATATCCGGGCACCGGCATCGGGTTGGCCATCTGCCGCCGCGTGGTCGAGCGCCCCGGGGAGACGCTCCGTATCCCCTCGGTGAAGGCAGTACGTTCTGCTTTACGATTCCCGTGATGACGACCGTCGAAGCCTGAGCGGTGCGCGATTTGTCCGCTGCCCCTAACCGGCCTATATTTTGGCATCCACTCCCCGTTCTTTCCCGATGAGCGCCATGGCACGCAACCGATCAACGCCTTCCTGCTTCGTACGCAGCTTCGCCGGGGTTCTCCTGGCCGGCTTGTTTCTCAACGTGATGGGCTGTACCCGGACGGCAACCGAGACGGCTCCGCCGCCGGTGCTGGACGTCACCCGGCTGGACCCCGAAGAAGCCGTCCGCCTGGCCGACTCGATCCGCCAGGCGGTGGTCGTGCAGGTGGCCGACGGGTTGGAGATGACGCTCTGGGCCCCCGAGCAACTCCTGGCCGACCCGGTCGCGCTCGACATCGACGACCTCGGACGCGCTTACGTCACCCGTACCTTCCGGCAGGACAACTCCGAATTCGACATCCGCGGGCATCGTGACTGGATGATCGCATCTATCGGGCTGCAATCCGTCGAAGATCGGCGGGCTTTCCTGCACCAGACGTTTGCGACGGAACACAGCGAAGAGAATGCCTGGCTGGCGGACTTGAACGGCGACAGCCTGCACGACTGGCGCGATCTGGCGGTCGAGAAGGAGCGCGTCTCGCGTATCGAGGACACCTCGGGCGACGGCATAGCGGACTTCGCCCAGGTCTTCATCGAAGACTTTCATACCGAGGTGACGGACGTAGCCGGCGCCGTGCTGGCCTATGAGGACGACGTCTTTCTGGGCGTCGCGCCCGATCTCTGGCGCCTGCGAGACACCTCGGGCGACGGCATGGCGGACGAGAAGGCGTCGATCAGCCACGGCTACGCCGTCCACATCGGCTTCAGCGGGCACGGGATGTCCGGCCTCACCGTCGGCCCCGACGGCCGGATCTACTGGTCGATCGGCGACATCGGGTTCAACGTCGTCGGTCCCGACGGCAAGACCTGGGCCTATCCGAACCAGGGTGCCGTCTTCCGGGCCAACCCCGACGGCAGCGACTTCGAGGTGTTTGCGGCGGGCGTCCGGAACACCCACGAGTTTGATTTTGACGAATACGGCAACCTCATCAGTGTGGACAACGACGGAGACCATCCGGGAGAGACGGAACGCCTGGTCTACCTCGTCGAGGGGTCGGACAGCGGGTGGCGCGCCAACTGGCAGTACGGCAAGTACATCGATCCGGACAACAACTCCTACAAGGTCTGGATGGACGAGGAGTTGTACAAGCCGCGCTTTGAAGGCCAGGCGGCCTACATCACCCCGCCCGTGGCGTCCTATCACAGCGGTCCCGCCGGGATGGCCTACAACCCCGGCACCGCCCTGAGCGACGCGTGGCGCAATCATTTCTTCGTCGCGGAGTTCAGAGGGACCCCGGCCCGGTCGCGGATTCATGCGTTTCGGGTCCGAGAAAAAGGCGCTACCTTCGAACTGGCGGACGAGCAGGTGGTGGTTGACGGCATCCTGGCGACCGGTCTCGACTTCGGCCCGGACGGTGCGCTCTACTTTGCCGACTGGATCGATAGCTGGGGAACGAAGGATGCCGGGCGTATCTGGAAGGTGGACGTTCCCGACACCGCGGCCTCTCCGCTGCGGGCGGAAACGAAGGCGCTGCTGGCCGAAGATTTCGCGGGACGCTCCGAAGCGGATCTGGCAGCCTTGCTGCAACACGCCGACATGCGCATCCGCCTGAAAGCGCAGTTCGAACTGGCCGAGCGCGACAACGCCGGGGTGGCAACCCTCCTGGCGGCGGCGCAGCAGACGAACCATCGCCTCGCCCGGATGCACGGGCTATGGGGGCTCGGGCAGGGCGTCCGCAAGGGGCTCGACGTGGCCGCGTCGTTGACGCCGTTTTTGCAGGATGCCGACCCGGAGGTGCGCGCGCAGGCAGCCAAAGTCATCGGGGACGTTCGCTATGCCGAAGCGGCCGACGCGCTCCTTGCGCTGTTGCAGGATGAGGCGGCGCGCGCGCGGTTCTTTGCCGCCGAAGCCCTCGGCCGCATCGCCTATCGCCCGGCCGTGCAGCCGATCCTCGCCATGCTGGAAGCCAACGACGACGCCGATGCCTATTTGCGGCATGCCGGGGCGCTGGCGCTGGCCCGCATCGGCGACGCCGAGTCCGTCGTTGCCCTGGCCGACCAACCGTCGCGGGCGCTGCGCATCGCGGCGGTCGTGACGCTCCGGCGCATGGGCCACCCCGGTGTGGCGCGTTTCCTCGCCGACGAAGATGCGTTCATCGTCACCGAAGCCGCCCGCGCCATCAACGACGACGCTTCCATCGAAGCGGCCCTCCCCGACCTGGCCCGCGTCCTGGAGCGTGAGGCGTTCTCGAATGAGCCGTTGCTCCGGCGTGCCGTCAACGCCGCCTTGCGCCTCGGTACGGCGGAATACGCCGAAGGCGTTGCATCCTTTGCGGCGCGCGAGGCGGCCCCGGAGGCGATGCGGGTGGAAGCCCTCGGCGCGCTGGGCGTATGGCCGAAGCCTTCGGTCCTGGACCGGGTTGACGGCGTGCATCGCGGCGCAGTGGAACGCGACCCGGCCATCGCCCGTGCCGCCCTCGCTCCGATCATCGAGCCGCTCCTGGCGGAGGGCAGTACCCCGGTCAAAGTAGCCGCCGCAGAGACCGCCGGTCGGCTGGCGTTCGAGCCGGCCGGGCCGTTCCTGTTTGCCCGGCTTCAGCAAGATCGCGCTGCAGCAGTTCGTACCGCGGCGCTGGAGGCGTTGCAGGCGATGAACTATGCGGACATGGAAGCCGCCGTCCAACGCGCCCTCGCCGACGACGATGAGGCCGTCCGCATGGTCGCCCTCGGCATGGTGCCCGAGCTGGATCTGCCCGAAGACCGTGCGGCTGCCCTGCTGGCATCGGTCGTGGAACAGCGGTCCGTCGTAGAGCAGCAAAGCGCGCTGGCTGCGCTCGGTACCTTGCAGGGCGCTCACGCAGGGGCTGTGTTGGCCGGCTTGTTTAACGCGTTGGAAGCCGGTACGCTCGCTGCCGAGCTACACCTCGATCTCCTGGAAGCTGCGGCGGCAAGCGCCTCCGATACCTTGAAGGCGCGGGTCGCAGCCTATCGGGAAGCCGGATCTCGGGGAGATGCCGTCGCCGCCTACAGCGACGCGCTCTGGGGCGGAGATCCCGACGCCGGCCGCCGGATTTTTTACGGCCATGAAGGGGCCCAGTGCGCCCGGTGCCATACGGCCGGCCGTGGCGGGGGAGACATCGGCCCGGACCTGACGCACGTTGCCGCCCGGTCCGCCCGTGAGCAGTTGTTGCAGTCACTGGTGGACCCCGGTGCCCGCATCGCGCCGGGCTTCGGCCAGGTCACGCTCACCCTGCAAAACGGAGAGACGGTGCAAGGGCTGGTACGCGAAGAGGCAGAGGCCTATCTGGTCGTCGATCTCGGCGAGGGCGAAACGCAGCGCATCGCCACCGAGACCATCACCGCCCAGCAGGCCGCCCCGTCCAGCATGCCGCCTATGAACCTGGTCCTCAACCGGCGTGAGATCCGTGACGTGGTCGCGTTCCTGGCGACGTTGGAGTAGGTATTTCTCGCGGTTTATCCGTCGGCGTAAGTCTCGCTCCGATGGGACGGCATGAAACGTAAAACGTCTCGCACAAAGCCGGCCGTGTTCGTAAAGCCGACCCCGACGCGCTGATCCAGCAGGTTGAACGCCGACAGCTCGATCCGGGCCCGGTTGTCGGCCAGCAACGACCGGTTTACTTCTACCTGCCACAGCGCCACGTCCCGGCCCGTGCCGAAAACCTCTCGCGAGTACAGCCTGACGTCCAGCCGGGTCGAAAAACGCCAGGCATCAGCGGGTGTGTACGACAGCGCGGCAAGAAGCTGTCGATTGACGTACGACCGATTCAACGCGCGATTGAGTGTGTGCGGAAGGCCGCCGCGTCATAGACCAGGGTGTCCTCTATTATTCGAAGGCAACCCGGAGCCCGAACGACGGCACAAACGGCAGTTGATCCTTGCGCGCCAGCGTGAAAACGTCCACGTAGAATATGTTGCGACGGTCGTACACGTTGATCCCGCTCACCTGCACCGTCACCGACGCCCCGGCCAACTCCCACGTCCGCTCGACCGACACGTCCAGCCGGTGATAGGTCGGCAACACCGAATCGAAGGGCCGCTCGTAGATCACCCGACGCGAGTGCTCCAACGCGAACGCCGTCCGGATGTCGTCGACCAGCCCGAAGCCGTCGAAGGCCAGCGGCCGCGTGTAGGGCAACCCCGACCCGAACTGCCACCGAAGCCCCACCTCGAAGCCCAGCGCCGACACGCTCACGAGCGCGTTGACCTGGTGCCGACGGTCGTGCGGCGGACGGTAGCGCAGCCGCTCCGTCCCGTACCAGAGCCGGATCGCCTCGCCGTCGGCGGCATAGACGGTGTTCGAGAGGCCGTAGGTAGCGAAGGCATAGAACGGACGGCGCCGAAGCTCCAGCCGGGCCTCGAAGCCGACGGAACGCCCCGTGGCCGGCTGCAGGCGCGTCGTAAAGCGCGGCAGGGCCGTCCACTCGGCCACGAAGAGGTTCGTCACGCGCTTGTAGAAACCCTCCACCGCGTATTCGAGCCACGGGCGCGGCGAGGCCCGGTAGCCCAGGAGCCCGTGCACCGCATTGCCGATGCGGCCCCGCAGGATCTCGTTCCGGAGCCGCTCCTCGATCTCGTTCTCCTGCCGGGGGATCCCCGTCCAGGCCGTGAAGACGCTCGCCGCGTCGCGCCGGTCGCTCAGCCCGATGAGTTGCTGGCGGTACAGGCCGAGCGCCCCGCTGACCTGGTGGATCCCTTGCTGCCACACCGCCCGCAGGCGCGGCTCCAGGTAGAGGCCGTGGCGCACGTTGTACCACTGAAGGCGCAGGCCCGGCGTGACGCGCAAGCCCCCGCCCACGTCGTAGGTCGGCTCGGCGTAGAGCCCGAAGGAGGGCACCGGGATGCCGGCGTCCTCGACGTTCTGGAACAGCCCGCCCAGGTCGTTGCGGGCATGGGCGAAGACGACGTCCCACCCCGCCAGCGTCGTCGCCCCGCCGAAGAAGGCGCCCTCGGCAAACGTCGCGTCGAGCGCCACGCGGGTGTTGCGCACCATCGTGGTGCGGGCGGGCTCGCCGGGCTGCCCCTGCTGCATCTCGTGCCGCGAGCGGCTGAGGGTGACCTCGGCGGCCACGGGCAGCGTGCGCGGCAGCAGGAGCCAGCGCAGGCTGCCCCCGCTGTTCGTCCAGCGCAGCTCCTGCGCGCGCTCGTCGGCGACCTCGCGGACGAGCGTGCCCCGGTCGTGTGTGCGCAGGAGCGCCAGCGAGAGCCGGTGGCGCGGGCCGAGCGAGGCCTGGACCTTGCCGAAGGCATCGCCGAAGCGAAAGGGCATCTCCTCGCCGTAGAGCCGCTCGTCGGTACGGTCGATGAACGACTCGCGGGCCGAGACGAGCCAGGAGGCGTGGCCGGGCACGAGGGGACCTTCCAGGCGCAGGGCGCTCACGAAGGGCGAGGCGCTGGCCATACCGGCCACCCGGCGGTTGTTGCCGGGGCGGGCGGCCACGTCGATCACCGAGGAGAGGCGACCGGCGTACTTCGCGCCGAAGCCGCCGGCGTAGAGGTCGACGTGGTCGATGACGTCGGCGGGAAAGGCGGAGTAGAAGCCGAGGACGTGGAAGGGCTGGTAGAGGATCATGCCGTCGAGGAGCACGAGGTTCTGCGAGGGCTCGCCGCCTCGGACGAAGAACTGGCCGCCGCGGTCGCCGGTGGTGACGATGCCGGGCAGCGTGGTGAGGTAGGTAGCCAGGTCGGCCGAGAGGTCGGGGGCCGGGACGAGTTCGATCTCTTCCGGACGGATGCGCTGGTGGCCGGCGGTGACGGGGGCCAGCCGGCTCAGGCGCTCGGACTCGACGCGGACCTCCTGGAGCACTTCGGTTTCGGGCACCAGGGCGAGCGTGAGGGTGTGGACCTCTGCGGCGGCGAGGTCGAGCGTGTCGCGGTGGGTTCGGTAACCGATGAAGGAGACCTGGAGGAGGTAGCGGCCGGGCAGGATGCGGGTGAGGAGGTGGAGGCCGTCGGGGTTGGAGGCGGTGCCGTAGGCGGGGGCGGCGTCGAATCCGTCGGCGAAGGGATACAGGGCGACAGTAGCGCCTTCGAGGGCCTGCCCGTCGGTGCTGTCGGAGATGAAGCCGCTGACGGTGGCGGTCTGGGCGTAGGCCGGGCCGGCCAGCGCAAGGGCAGCGAAGACGAGCGCCGCCCACCGGGCGCTATGGAAACCGTCACCAGACATAGAAAAAGCAGGCGGCTTCGACGGCTTCTCGTGAAGGGAAGAGCGACCGTTCGATCCGGTAGCCGCCGCCGATGAAGCCGAAGCCGCCCGCGACGTTGCTCAACGTCTGCGGCTGCGACAACGTGTTCAGGTCGAAGACGCCGCCGGGCGGATCCCATGTAGCATCAGCGACGAGCACGTGCAACTCCAGGTTGTGCAAGATAAACACCGGGCATTTATTGTCGAACATATACTGAAACCGCATCTTCTCTTTATCGACGACCAGATCGAAGGTCACCACCCAGCCCTGCTCCACCCGCTGCTCCCGGCCCTCGTACGAGAACGTGGAACGGAGGAGCCCGGTGTTAGCGGTGTCGACCTCGAGGACATGGATAGATCGCACAGTGTACTCCGCCTCAGGCTTGAGCGCGCGGATGGCCTCCCCTTCGATGTATACATCCACCCGCCCTAACGGGGGCTGTATGTCGTCGATGCGGACGGTCACCGGCGGCGGGATGCGCACATCGGCATAGCTCATCACGCCGTCTGAGCGACGCACCACCTCCACCCGGTACACATGCCCGAGTTCGACCTGGAACGGCTCCCAGAAAACATACTCGTGCTGGCCGTTGGGCTCTACCAGGACCGTGTCGCGCCATGCCCTGCGTTCACCCGTATGCAGGTCTGTTGAGGAAACGTCGACGTCGAGCGGTTCGGAGGAGCCAAGTGAGGGAAAGTCCTCGGGCACGTAGAGGCGAACCGACTGCGTGTCGAGATCGGGGCTGAGCACGCCGTAGATCGTGAAGGGCACTGCGTCGTAGTGGGCACGCGGAGTCAGATTCTCCTCGCAGCCGAGCAGGCCGGTGGAGACCGGCACCAGGACGATGACCACGACGAGGGCGTGCATGGCGGAATCGTTGGTTGCGTCGGGAAGGAAAACCCTAGGACCGTACGAATAAAACACGCTCTTTACAAGGGCAATCGACTGCACACAAGGGTTCTTACCTCCCTGCATCCTCTACAGGGGCGTTCCTTCCCCCTGTTCGTGGCGTGGCGCTGCCGCTCAAGGATTCTGCACCGGCAGCGTCGTGAGTGCCGATGCGTCGTCACGCGGAGGAGCCACGTGACGAGCGTTCAAGGAAGGTCTCTATGAACCTCCCCGCTCTGTCTCGGTGTCCCCTTCCTCGAAATAGCGGAAACACGCGTATTCAAGCGCTTCCTCCGACGGAAATAACGGCGCGACGATCCGATAGCCGGCTCCGATGAAACCGAACCCGTTCTCGACGTTGGTCATCGTCGTGTGCTCCGACAGAATGTCCGGATCGAACAGGCCCCCCGGCGGATCCCACGCCACGTCGCCGACGAGCACGTGCAGATCCAGCGCGCGCAGGAGAAGAAAGAAGGGCGGACAGAACGGGTGCGCAAATACCGTGATACCGCCACAATTGAATAAGATATCGAATCTATCAGCAACCATGTTGATATCGACCCGCCAGCCGCCCTCCACACGTCGCTCACGGCCCGCGTAGGAAAAACGATTGCGCAGCACCTCACAGCCGGGCGCAAGATTAGCCAGGATATACTCGGCCTCGGGTTTGAGGGCACGGATGCCCTCGCCTTCGATGAGCACCTGCACCGCCGAGGCGTCCCGGTCGTCGGCGATACGCACCGTCACCGGATCCGGAACCCGTACCTCGGCAAAACTCATCGCACCGTCCGACCGACGCACCGCCTCCACCCGGTATCGATGGCCGTACGCGGCGCGAAACGCCGACCAGTAGAGGTACTCGTGCTGTCCGTTGGGCTCGACGAGGACCGTGTCTTGCCAGGTCCGTCGCTCGCCGGTCTCCAGGTCGGTCGAGAAGACGTGGGCATGGAGGGGTTCGGGAGTGCCGAGCGTGGGGAAGTCCTCCAGGGGATAGACGCGGATGGACTGCATAGCGAGGTCGGGGCTGAGCACGCCGTAGAGGGAGAAGGGCGCTTCGAAGGGGTCGCGCGGGGCGAGGTTCTCCTCACAGCCGGCCAGCGCGGTGGCGAAGAGCAGCAGGAGGATGACCACGACGAGGCCACGCATGGGCGAGTTGCTTGTTGCGCCGAACGACGGGCAAGAACCCTACACCGTACCAATAAAATACACGGTTTGCAAGGGCAAACGAACCAGCACAAGGGGCTGACCAATCGATCTCTATGCCTTACCACACATAGACGAAACAGGCCGATTCGACCGCTTCCTGCGAGGGAAACAACGGTTTCGTGATGCGATACCCCCCTCCAATAAAGCCGAAGCCGTTCTCGACGTTGCTCAACGTCTGCGGTTGTGCTAAGAGGTGTGCTTCGAAGACCCCGCCGGGTGGGTCCCACACCGCGTCGCCGACGAGCATGTGTACTTCCAGGCCGAGCAATTCGAGATCGAAACAGTACCAGGCGGGTATCGAACCCCCGTCGGCGACATAGAGAAACCGCAGAGCATCGAAATCAGCGATCATGTTGAAGGTCACGCGCCAGCCCTGCGCGACCCGTCGCTCGTGGCCTTCGTATGGGAAGGTGTAAGAGAGGATCGGAAAAGATGGAGAAGGATCGTCTTCTCCGCTTCCAGCGCCTCTTACGGCATACTCGGCTTCGGGCTTGAGGGCGCGGAAATCCTCCCCCTCGATGAACACCTCCAACAGCGGATCGCCCTGGTCGTCGATGCGGACGGTCACCGGCGGCGGGATGCGCACGTCTGCATAGCTCATCACGCCGTCTGAGCGACGCACCACCTCCACCCGGTACACATGCCCGAATTCGGCCTGGAACGGTTCCCAGAAAACATACTCGTGCTGGCCGTTGGGCTCTACTAAGACTGAATCGTGCCATGTTCGCCACTCACCAGTATGCAGGTCCGTGGAGATCACATCGACATCGAGCGGTTCGGGAGAGCCCAGCGTGGGGAAGTCCTCGGGCAGGTAAAGACGGACCGACTGCGTGTCGAGGTCGGGGCTCAGCACGCCATAGACCGAAAAAGGCAGCGCGTCGTAAGGTTCACGCGGTGCCAGATTCTCCTCGCAGCCGATCAGGCCGACCGCAGCCAGCAGCAGAAAAGTGACAAAGCGATGTATGCGCTCCATCATTACGTGAAACTTTTTGTTGGCATACAGGCATCCGAGGTTTCATCGATTCACTACCGGAGACTTTGTGTTGCGCATCGCTCTTGCTCCTCCAACGCCTTTTCTCTCATCCTGAGCGCAGGCCCCCCAGCGGCCGAAGCATCTCGTCCTATGGGCCTGGCAGCCAAGCCACAACCGGCGAGCTGCTTCGTCGCGGAGCCTGTGCTGAACGCAGTGACGTGCTCCTGAGCAGGAGAGGGTAGCGATCTGAGCATGTGAACCCTGCGCAAAGAGCCGTCTCCATCGGCTGAAACCGACGCTTCGAAAAAGTGTCCGGTAGTGAGTTCATCGATGGATGACGTAATCCAATCAATATATGGTGTAAACAAATCCGTGGGTCAATCAGAATTCTCTTCCTGCGCGTTCTCAGGGTAAAGCGGCTCAACCGCCGGCGGGTCGACCGGGACATGGCTCGACTGGAGCGTAAAGAAAGCAAGGCCGAGGACTACAGGTACACAGAGCGCCTTCATGATACACCTCCATCATGGGTTGGATAAGGTTGCCTGGATTATTCATCAACCGGACGCAGATCATGGCCCAAGCTCAGGAAAAACAAACCTCCTGCATACATCAATAAAACAACTCATGAAGATAGTGAAGGATCTCGCCGCGTAGGTCGTGCAACCCCGATAGGGTGAGATGCTTCGCGGGGCCTCTCCTGAGCGCAATCGAAGGGCTCAGCATGAGGGGGGTGCAAAGATGGTTGCCTGATTGTGCACTACTCCGTCCGCAACGACGCCACCGGGTTCGCCAGCGCGGCGCGGACGGACTGGTAGCTCACCGTCAGCCAGGCGATCGCCAGCGCGGCTACGCCGGCCAAGAGGAAGATCGGCCACGAGATGTCGATGCGGTAGGCGAAGTCTTGCAGCCACTGGTTCACGGCGTAGTAGGCCAGCGGCACGGCCAGGACGAACGCGATCATCACCAGCTTGATGAAGTCGCGCGAGAACAGCAGCACCAGGTTGGGCACCGAGGCACCGAGCACCTTGCGGATGCCGATCTCCTTCGTTCGCTGTTCCGCCGTGTATGAGGCCAGGCCGAAGAGGCCCAGGCAGGCGATGAACACGGCCAGGACGGCGAAGTAGTTGGAGAGCGTACCAACCACCTGCTCATTGCGGTACGTCTGCTCGAAACGCTCGTCGAGGAAGTGATATTCGAACGGATACTCGGGGTTAAACCGTTCGTACACCGTTTGCAGGCTTGCCAGGGCCTCCTGCGTCCGGCCCGCTTCCGTGCGGACGAAGAGCATCCCTGTGTTGTCGGGGTCGAGGCGGATGATGGTCGGCTCGATCTCGGCGTAGAGCGAGGTCATGTGGAAGTCTTTGACGATGCCGATGACCTCCCCGTCCTGGCCCCAGAAGCGGAGTTGCGCCCCGAGGGGATTCTCCATCCCCATCGCCCTGGCGGTTTGCTCGTTGATGAGGTAGTTGACCGAATCCGTCGCAAACGCCCGCGAGAAGGTCCGCCCGTCCGCCAGCTCCATCTTCATCGTCTCGACGAAGTCGTAGTTGGCGTTGATGATGTGGAAGAGGATCTCGCTCTCGGGGTCTTTGCCCTCCCAGGAAGGGTCGGTCGTCGACTGGCCGATGGACAGCGGGTTCTGGCTCGCCGTCGTGACGCTGAGGATGCCGGGTTGCTGCAAAAGCTCCTGCTTGAAGGCGTCGAACTGGGACTGCACGCCGCCTTCGAGCGTCAGGTAGAGCAGGTTTTCGCGATCCAGCCCGAGTTTTTTGTGACGGATGTAGTCGAGCTGCAAGTAGACCGTCATCGTCCCGACGATGAGCAGGGTGGACAGAGCAAACTGAAACACGACCAGCCCTTTGCGCACGCCGGCCGCCCCTCGTCGATGCCCGACGGCGTTGCGCAGGACGCTGATCACGTTGAACGACGACAGGTAGAAGGCGGGATAGCTGCCCGCGAGCAGGCCCGTCACCAGGGCAATGCCCAGGAAGGTGAGCCAGGGGACCGGGTCGAGATAGTCGATGCCGATGTGTTTGCCGGTGAGGTCGTTGAAGACCGGCAGGACGAGGATCACGAGGAGCACCGCCAGCACCAGCGCGGCGAGGGCCGTCAGCACCGACTCGCCGATGAACCGCCCGACGAGCGAACCCTGCGTAGCCCCGACGGCTTTGCGCACGCCGATCTCGCGGGCCCGCGAAGTCGAACGGGCCGTTGCCAGGTTCATGAAGTTGATGCTGGCGATCAGCAGGATGAAGAGCGCGACCATGCTGAAAATCCGTACGTACTCGATGCGCCCCCCTACCAGTTGCCCCTCCTCGAAGTTCGAGTACAGGTACATGTCCGTGAACGGTTGCAAGAAAAGGTCCGCGTTGGCGGATTCGTGGTGGTCGCGGATCACGTTCTTGATCTTGGCGCTGATCAGGGCCGCGTCGGCGTCTTCCTGGAGGCGGACGTACAGGCGCAGCCCGTTGTTGCCCCAGTGCTCCACCCAGGGATTGCGCTGGATAAACTCTTCGATGGGAATGATGAAGTCGAAACGCAGCGACGAGTGGGCCGGGACGTCGGCGAAGACGCCCGTGACGGTGAAGTCCTTGTCGTTGTTGATGCGCACCGTTTGCCCGAGGGCGTCCGCCGGCCCGTTCTCGCCGAAATATTTGTGGGCCAGGCTTTCCGAGAGGACGATGGCCTGCGGGTCGTCGAGGGCGGTCTCCGGGTCACCCTGGACGAAAGGAAAGGAGAAGATCTCAAAGAACGCCGGGCCTGCATGGTAGCCCTGCTCGCGAAAGATCAGGTCGCCATGGCGCATCAACAGGTCCTCTTCCCAGGTGATCAGGACGGCGTCGGTGATCTCCGGGTATTCATCCTCCAGCACCTGTGCCAGCGGCTTCGTGATGGAAGGCCAGGTGTAGATCTGCGCGTCGGAGTGGTAGTTGCGCATCACCCGGTAGAGCTGGTCGCCCTCTTCGTGAAAGCGGTTGTAATGCAGCTCGTCTTGCACCCACAACAGGATCAGGAAGCTGCACGCCAGGCCCACCGACAGCCCCAGCATGTTGATGAACGAATAGGCTTTCTGCCGGCGGAACGTGCGGAGGACGGTCTTGAGATAGCTGCTAAACATGGAGCCGGACCGAGGAGGGGTGATGGGAAGGCGAGACCGGGCCGAAAACCGTATGACACGTAGAAGCAGACGAAGGGTTACAGGGCAGCCAAGTCCCGTCGAGATGCCCTGTTTGTAGTTCTGCCCAGGCGGGTGTGTGGGAGTATGGAGGTATGGGAGAGAGGTTGTGTTCGTCGACGATGCCTCGGGTCTCCCATAGGCCCGCACCCCCATACCTCCATACAACAGGCGGCACGTCCGGGGAAAACGGGTCTGGCTTCTACCCAATCATGAGGGCCAGCGCCCTACTCCTCGTCGCGCCGTTTGGCCAGATAGTCTGCCTCCAGCGCCAGCGCGGCTTCGATCAGGTCGTCTTTGAGAGAGGCGAGGTGGTCGTGCTGGGCGATGTAGCGTTCCATGGCGACGTGCAGGCTTACCTCGCGGGTGAGCACCGTGCGGCGCTGGCGCTCGACGGGGTCGACCGTCCGCTCGATGGCGGCGATGACGAACGCCGGGGCCAGTGCCTCTCGAATACGGCGGGCATCGACCTGCGCGGCCTGGGCCTCGTCGATGTGATAACGTACCCGCACGATGGCGTCGGTGACGTCCACTTTGGCGATCTCCTGGAGGATTCGGTCCGTCGGATCGGGATGCGTCCGGGCGTCTGCATAGAGGCTGAGAAACGGGCGCGTCGGGGTATCGACGAAGGTGTACGACGTTTTCTTCTCGGCGCCGTCCGTTTCGATGTCGACGAGCACGAAGCCTTTGCGGTCGTCGATCTCTTTGAACGAGATGCGCTCGATGCTGCTGCAATAGACGACCGGTGTGTCCTTGGCATGAACCACGCGGGTAGCGCCGGGGTCGTCGGCGCGGTTGCGGTTCTGGAATCTGTGGATATGCCCGAGGGCCACGTAGTCGATAGGCGGCGGGGCGAGATGCCCCGGCAGAAACTTGGGTTCGTGGGCGATGAGGCTGGTGCGTTCCGAGCCGGCCAGGTCGCTGCCCTGCACGCTGAAGTGGCCGGCCAGCACGGTGGGCAGGGCCGGATCGAACGTCTTCACCGTGGTGTCGATGAAGTGGATGTAGAGTTGTTCGATGACGTCGCGGATCTCGTGGGGCGACTTCTTACGGAACGCTTCTTTCGAGAGCAGCATGCTGCGGATCGGCCAGGGTAGCGCCAGCAGTTGAAGGGGGCCGCTCCGGGTCTGGATCAGGGCTTTGTCCGGCTTGCGAAAGAGGTGGACGTCCCCGCTTACGTAGCCGAAGATGTCGATGGCCGAGGCTTTGCCGAACGAAACCGGATGGTCGTGATTGCCGGTAACCATCACAATGGGAATGCCGGCGTCGGCGATAGGCTTGAGGCATTCGGCGAAGACCTTCTGCTGCGTCGGGGTAGGATCGGCCGTGCGGTAGGCGTCGCCGCAGAAGAGAAACAGGTCGATGTCTTCGTCAAGGCCGCGCTGCACCATGAACTCGAAGCAGCGCTGGAAGTCGAGCAGCCGGGTGTTCAGCCCGGTCTCCGGGTCGATCCGCCCGTAGGTGTTGCTCCCGAGGTGGATGTCCGCCGTGTGAAGCAGTTTCATAATTTTGGATTGGGGATTTTTGATTCTTTTCCGGGTCGCCTACCCCGATGCTTGCCTCGGAAAGCAACCGCTTCCTTCGACGGATACCTCGGAGCGTGCTCCGAGGAGGGTCATTTGGATGGAAGCCTTGGTCACGAAGCAAGGCAGAGGGGCGGGGTACCTTGCCTAATCCAAAATCCACAATCGAGAATCCAAAATCGGCTCACCAGCCTACGCGGCCGCGTTGGTCGGCGTTGCCCTCGGCGTTCTCAAGGGCCGGGAGCGGGTCGTAGGCGTCGGGCAGCGGAAACTTCTCAGCTTTGTTGAGGGCGATGTCGGAGGAGGCATGGACCCGCCGCATAAAGTCGCCGACGAGGAACAGCGCGTTGTGGGCGCCCTGCCCCCACCAGCTCGACCGGAAGGTCATGCGCCGGTCGTTGAAACCCACCCAGGCTCCCGTCACCAGCTCCGGGTGCATCAGCATGAACCAGCCGTCGGCGCTTTCCTGCGTCGTGCCCGTCTTGCCGGCGAAGTCGTATCCGTTGAGGCCGTACTGGTTGCGGATACGGACGCCTGTGCCGTACGGCTGCGTCACTACGTCACGCATCATGTCGACGACGATGGCGGTCGTCTCTTCGGAGAGTGCCTCCTTGGGTTCCGGCTGCACTTCGTAGAGCACGTTGCCGTTCATGTCCTCGATGCGCGTGACGGCGATCGGGTCGTTGCGGACGCCTCGGTTGGCGAGCGTGCTGTAGCCCGTAGCCATCTCCAGCAGCGACACGTCGCTCGTACCCAGCGCCAGCGCCGGCACCTGTTCCAACTCGCTCTCGATGCCCATGCGCCGGGCGTAGAAGGCGGCGGTGCTCGGCTTGATCTCGATGATAAGCTGGCCGGTGATCGTGTTGAGCGACCGGGCCAGGCCTTCGCGTAGCGGCATCATACGGCCCGTGGGGGCCGCGCCCGAGTTGCCGGGCCGCCATCGCTGCTTGGTGACGGGATCGATGTAGGTAAAGAAGGTGTCGGGCAGCAGGTAGGAGGGCGAGTAGCCGTTGTCGATAGCCGCCGTGTAGACGAAAGGCTTGAACGTCGAGCCCGGCTGCCGCTTGGCAATGGCGACGTGGTCGTACCAGTCGTCTTTCAAGTCCCGCCCGCCGATCCAGGCCTTGACGTATCCGGTACGGGGATCGACTGCGATAAAGCCGGCTTCCAGACGCGTCTTCTCCGACTTCAGCGAATCGAGGAAAGTCTCCTGCGTCCGTAGTTCCGCCATCGCTGCGTCAGCCGTGATGCCGCGGGCGCGGAGCTTGCGGTAGCGTTCGCTCTCCCGGATGAAGCGCTCCAGCAGATCGTCTTTGATCTCCCAGAAATAGGCGAACGGATCGCAGTCGGCTTTCTGGTAGGCTTCGAGGTTTTCTCCGAAGCGAAAGCGCGGGTTCGACCGGTCGCTCCACTCACAGTCCACGACGGCTTGCAAGCCGTCCATCTGTGTTTCGACGGCTTGCTGGGCCAACGCCTGCATGCGCGAATCCAGCGTCGTGTGGACGACCAATCCCTTGGTGTAGATGTCGTGGCCCGAGGTCTCGCTCCACTCGGTCAGCCAGTTGCGGACGTACTCGGCGAAGTAGGGGGCGAAGCTGTCGGTCACATCCGCCGACCGGAAGTTGGTCTGCGTCAGCGAGTCCCGCATCGTCACGTAAAAGGTGCTCTCCAGGTAGCCGTGCTTGACCATCAGGCTCATCACGACGTTGCGGCGCTGGCGGGACAGCTCCGGGTTGCGCACCGGGTCGTAGCGGGTGTTGGCCTTCAGCATGCCGATGAGCGCGGCGCTCTCCCGCACGTCGAGTTCACTGGCCGATTTACGGAAGTAGGTGCGGGCGGCGGCTTCGATGCCGTAGGCGTTATGCCGGAACGGTACCGTGTTGAGATACATCTCAATGATTTCAGGCTTGGTATAGCGCCGTTCCAACTGCGCGGCGGTGACCATCTCTTTGAGCTTACGCGTGATCGTCGTTTCGAAGCCGATCTGCTCGTTGTAGAGGTTACGCGCCAGCTGTTGCGTGATGGTCGACCCCCCTTGTTTCTCGAAGCCGGGGAGGCCCAGCTTGCCCAGCACCGTCTGGGTTACGGCCGAGACCGTGCGAAAGACGTCGATGCCCCAGTGGTCGTAGAACCGATGGTCTTCGGTGGCGACCAGGGCATGAATGACGTGCGGGGAGATGTCTTCGTAGGGTACCGACGAGCGGTTTTGCCAGCCGTACCGGCCCAGCTCCACGCCGTCCGCCGTATAGGCGACGGTAGCCAGCTGGAGGTTGGGGTTCTCGATCTGTGACAGCGAGGGCATATCGCCGGACACGACCAGCATGAAGACGCCCAGGCCGAACACGCCGATGAAGAGAAGCGCTACCAGGACCGAAAGGAAAAACGCGGCTTCGACCTTCTGAGGATCGAGCAGGCGCTGGTAGAGATAACGGCGATAACCCTGGTAGGTCGGATGGGAAGCCGCCGTGTTACCGGCGCCGTTGGGGCCGGGAGGAATGGATCGGTCGGGTTGAGGGGAAGCAGGGGACGGCGGCGGAGTCGCGGGTGCGGCCTGCGGCCGTTGCGTCGAGGCGGTAGAGACAGGCCGGCCGTTTTCCCCACGCCGGTGGCGCAGGTCTCGGTTGGCGAAATACTCGTTATATTCGTCGTCGGTATAGTGCGGCATAGCACGTATGCGAAGTAGGGCACAACCCGAAAGTAAGCATCCGAGGATGGACATCCTACCGGCGGCGTACCGGGTGCCTGTTCAAAATCGTCTTTTTTTGGTAAAGAAGTAGGATTGCACCCTTCAACGCCAGGGGACGGCATTTCGTTACAAGCCGTTGCTAAAAGATCACTTAACGCAGGGTGCCAGATCAACGGCGACGGCGGCCGCTGCGTTCCAGCGCATCAGCTTCGGGCCTTCCTCGTCCAGGCAGGCGTAGGTGCGTCCCTCACACCAACTACCGAGGTTGAGATAGGTGCCCTCCGGCCAGGTATGCACTTCGGGATGGTGACTGTGCCCCATCACGACGAGGTCGGCCGGTGTTTCGGCCAGGAGACGTCGCGCATGGACCCGTAGCCCGTCTACCGTGCCGGGCTGGATACGGTCGTGCCCGAAGCGTCGGTTGACCCATCGGGCGAGGCGGAGCCCGGCGTCGGCCGGCAGCAGCGTCCGGTAGACCCAGACCGGCAGGGGATGCCGGAGCCACGGTTTCAGCCGCCGGTACAGGCGGTCGTCGGTTGCCAGGCCGTCGCCATGCGCCAGGTGGATCGTCCAGCCGTCGAGGGATTCGACGAGGGCGTCGGCAAGGACGCGTACCCCCAACTCTTTCTCGAAGTAGTCGCGATGCCAGGGGTCGTGGTTGCCGACGAGGTACGTGACGGGCAGGCCCCGGTCGGTCCAGGCGGCCAGCAGGGCCTGGAAGCGGACGAACCCTTTGGGGATCAGCGAAGGGTATTCGATGTACTCGTCGAAGACGTCGCCGACCAGGTACAGCCGTTCGAGTGTGGTCTCATAGGACTGCAAGCACGCGACCAAGGCGGCTTCGCTGGCGCGTTCCTCGGCCCGGCTGCCTCGGCCGAAGTGCATGTCGGAGACGAAGAGGATCATCCAGGTGCGGGAGGGCGGCGCGCTTCGCGCAGGGCAAGGAAAACGGAGTGAAGGCGCATCCTGGTGAAAGCGCCCTCTCGTTTTACGTTGCGCGATTCAATATGGATCTCCGCCGGGTACGTTCGCGCGCGAAGTGTCTCGTCGCGCCGGTGCATCGGGGTAGAGAAGCCGGCGCATGGCTTGTTCGAGGTCGTTGTCCGCCCGGGTGCGCGGTGAGGCCGGGGTACGCCGGTGCGTCGAATCGATCGGGATCAGGAGGGGTTTCTTGTAGGTCGTGTCTGAGGCGGGGAGGCGGGTCGTGTTCGAGGCGACGGCCTGGGTCGTGTCTGCTTGCCACGTCCGGGCCACGGCCGTGCGTAAGACGTTTTCGACGCCGGTAGGGGCCGGCGCGTCGTCTCCCGAGGCGGTCGAGTCGAAGGCGGCGGCGAACAGGCCGGAGGTGGGGGGATCGGGGAGGGAGTCCGGCGGGGTCGGCGGCGCGTAGCCCGGCGGAGGCATGAACCGTACGTCGGGCCGGTAGAGGCCGGCCGCCAGCGCCCGTTTGAAGAAGTCGCCGACGACGTAGAGGGCATTGTGCCCGCCCTGCCCCCAGAAGTTGGACCGGAACGTCACCCGGCGTTCATTGAAGCCGACCCAGGCGCCCATAGTCAGGTGCGGGTGCAGCAGGATGAACCAGCCGTCGGCGTTGTTCTGCGTCGTGCCCGTTTTGCCGGCTACATCGGCCTGGATGCCGAACTGCGTACGGATGCGGACGCCCGTGCCTTCGTCTACGACGCCCCGCATCATATCCAGGACGTTGTACGCCGTAGCGGGGGCGAGGGCTTTTCGCGTCTCGGATTCAAAAGCAGCCACAACCCGGCCGTTCCGGTCTTCGATCCGGGTGATGAAAAGCGGCGGGTGGTACTGCCCGTGCGTAGCCAGCGGGCCGTAGGCGGAAACCAGTTCCAGGAGCGTCACGTCGCTGGTGCCCAGGGCGAGGGCCGGCACTTCGTCCAGCGGGCTCTCTATGCCCATCTGATGCGCCACGCGGGCTACCCAGTTCGGGCTCATCTCATCCATGAGCTGGGCCGTGATCGTGTTTTTTGAGTAGGCCAGCCCTTCGCGCAGCGTCAGCGTATCGCCGGAGGCTTCTCCCCCCGCATTCATCGGCGTCCACGTCTGCGTCGACCCGGCCGTCTGATAGGTCCGCGCCTCGTCGATGCGTCGGTCGAGGGGCGAGAGGCCGAATTCGAGGGCGGCTGCGTAGACGAACGGCTTGAACGTGGAGCCGGGCTGCCGCCGCGCCCGCGCCACCTTGTCGTACTGATCTTGCGCAAAGTCGCGCCCGCCGACCCAGGCCAGGACGTGGCCGGTGGCCGGGTCGAGCGCGACGAGGCCCGCCTCCGGGCGCGTCAGCGAGGCGGCGATGGAATCGACGAAGGCGGCGTCGGCGCGGAGATGCTGCAAGGTTGCCTCGGGCGTTGCGCCTTGCGCCCGCGCCTGCCGATAGCGTTGCGAGCGTTGGATGTGCTGGTCGATCAACGCGGCATGGGCGTGCTGGAAGTAGGCGAACGGCTTGAAGCGCCCGGCGGCTTCGGCGCGTTCGTAGGGGGCCGGTGTGTCCCCGAGCAGGCTGAACGAGCGACGGCTCCATTCATAGCCGGCGACGGCCTGCAGCCCGCGCAGTTGCTCCGCCAGCGCGTCTTCAGCGAGTGCCTGCAAACGCAGGTCGAGTGTCGTGTGGATCCGGAGGCCGTCGGTGTAGGGATCGAAGCCTTTTTGGCTAGCCCACTCGTCGAGCCAGGTGCGGACGTATTCGGCGAAGTGCGGCGCAGGCCCGGTCGCCGTGGTGCGGAACTGGAAGTCGAGGGCCAGCGGTTCTTGTTGCAGGCGTTCCGCCGTAGCGGGGTCGAGGTATCGGTATTTCGCCATCTGCCGCAGCACGACGTTGCGCCGCCGCCGGGATTGTTCGGGATAGCGCACCGGGTTGTACCGCGTGATGGCTTTCAACATCCCGACGAGCGTAGCACTCTCGGCGATGTCCAGCTCCGCCGCCGTTTTGTTGAAATAGGTTTGTGCCGCCGTCTCGATGCCGAAGGCATGATAGCCGAACGGCACCGTGTTGAGGTACATCTCCAGGATCTCGTGCTTGCGATAGCGCCGCTCGATTTTGAGCGCCGTGGCGATTTCGTACACCTTGCGTTCGAGCAGCGGTGCGCGACCGACGGCCGGGAAGAAGTTGCGGGCCAGTTGCATCGGGAGGGTCGAGCCGCCCTGCGGATTGCCCAGGGCCGACTTTCCAAGGGACGACACCAGGCGTTGCCAGTCGACGCCGTGGTGGTTGTAGAAGCGGCGGTCCTCGGTCGCTACGAGCGCCTGTACGACGTAGGGCGAAAGCTCGGTGTACGAAATCCAGGTGCGGTTTTCTCGGTAGTACCGGGTCAGCTCCTGCCCGTCGGCGCTGTAGACGACGGTAGCCAGGCCGAGGTGGGGATTGTTGCCGTCACGCAGGCGGGCCAGGTCCGGCGTTTCCATATGCGTGTAGACGTTCGCAAACCCCACGGCGAGCCCAAACGCCGCGAGCATCGACGCGAGCGCCAGCCCCAGGAGCCATCGGCGGAGACGGCGTCCGCGTTGGGGAGAATCGGGGGTGTCTCGTTTTCGGGTACCGAAGCGAAGAAAACGCACGGAAGATCGGAGTGGAGGAACCGGGGAGGGAGAACCCGTAAGGAATCGGCCGAAAAGGGATTTGCTAAATCTTCGTCTCCGCTCCGGCACGGCGCCCCGGCTTGCATCGTTGCAACCTTCACCCCGCCGAGGCGCTATAAGGAGCGGCGCGTGCTGGCGCTCGGCAGCGTACTTTTTTCCGGTGCAGATCCCGTTTCAACCGTGTAAGTCGCATGTACGATACCTATCGTCCGCCCACGCAGTTTTCGATTTTTCCTCCGGTCATCAAAAACTTGCTGATTTTAAATGGGCTCGTTTTTCTGGCGGAGTTCGTGGCTATCGGGACGCGGAGCACACTCCTGGCTACCGTGCTCAACGCGATGGCGCTCTATCCGCCGGGTGGGCCGGAGATCGGGTACACGATTTTTGGATCCATGGCCCAGGTGCCCGGATTCTGGCCCTGGCAACTGGTGACCTACGGGTTTCTGCACAGCATCGAAGGGTTCGGCCACATCTTTTTCAATATGTTTGCCCTCTGGATGTTCGGCGTACAGATCGAAAACACCTGGGGGTCTCGGCGCTTTACCATCTACTATTTCGCGTGTGTGATCGGGGCCGGGCTGATTCAGATTCTTGTCATGTGGGGACAGCCGGTTCCGACGCTGGGTGCTTCCGGAGGCGTCTTCGGGATTCTGCTCGCTTTCGGGATGTTGTTTCCCAATCAGCCCATCTATATCTATTTCCTGTTTCCGATCAAAGCCAAGTGGCTGGTCATCGGCTATGGCGCCCTGGAACTCTGGGCGGCGGTGTCCGGCACGCAGGCCGGGGTGGCCAACTTTGCCCACCTCGGCGGTATGTTGTTCGGTTTTCTACTGATCATGTACTGGCGGGGTAAGCTGCCCATCCAGCCGAAGCGAAGGTCCTATTACTAGACCCTGAAGGGCGGGTCTGCCTCGTTTGCAAGCAAAACCTTTCACCCGGTACGCTGGTATTATCTTGAAGAGCAGGTTTTTGTTGTAGTCCGAAGGCCGGGTTCGATGCCGGCTTCCGAGTAGAACGTTAGGAGAGTAACCCGTGACGCGATTCCAATCCTGGTACCACGCGCTCCCGAAAGCCTTTCGCTGGCTCCTTACGATCAACGTAGTCCTCTACGTGTGCTGGGTGATTCTCCTGGCCCATATCCCCGTCACCCGCGATTTTGTTTTTAACCACCTGGCCCTCAACCCGGCCCTGCCCGACGTCCTGTTCGAGCCCTGGCAACTCATCACGTACAATTTTCTACACCTGGGCAGCTTGCAAAACCCGGGACTGAGCTTCGGGAGTCTGCTCCATATCGGCTTCAACATGCTCTGGCTCTACTGGGTAGGGCGTGAACAGGAAGAGCTTCACGGCCCGCATCAACTCGTCGCCCTTTACCTGATCACCGGTGTGGGCGGGGGCCTCTTCAGCATGCTCCTGCACGGCCTCATCCCGGCGTTTACGGGAGGGGCGAGCGTCGTGTTGATCCACGGGGCGTCGGCCTCGGTGCTGGGCGTGATTACGGCGGTGGCCGTCACGTATCCGCAGAAAAAGATCGGCCTGCTCTTCATCGGCCCGGTGCGCCTGCTCTACCTCGTCCTCGCCTTCCTGGCGTTCGACCTGCTCGTGCAGTTCGGGGGCGACACCGCCGTAGCAGCCCACCTGGGCGGGGCGCTGTTCGGTTTTCTGTTCGTCAAGATCGAGGCAAAGCGGGTAGACCTGACCTCCTGGACCCGGGTGTTCTTCCGGGAGCCGCGCCGCCGGCCCCGCAGGTCAGCGCCGGAGCATGACGAGACGTGGAGCCTGCTGCGCCGCCTGGAAGCCCGGCTGGCGGCGCGCAACAAAGAAAAAGAGCCTACGTCTTCCGGGGGGGACGGCAAGCGGAGAACGAGTAAATCACCCCTGGCCAAAATCCGCGTGCTTCATTCGACGGAACCGTCTACCGTAGCGCTTGAAAGCGAGGTCAATCGCATCCTCGATAAGATCAGCGAGGAAGGCATCGAGTCGCTAACCGATGAAGAGAAGCGTTTCCTTGAAGAGGCGAGCCGCCAGTAGAACCTAAGGGGGCATAGTGCCGTGATGCGTCGCTTCTTCCGAACTTTCATCCTGCTGCTCGACGGCGGTGTGCTGATCCTCTTTCTGATCGGATACCTGGCGCGCTATGTGCGCCCGGACTTTGCCTGGTGGGCCGAGTTGATCGCGACCGCGCTGCCCTATGTGAGCCTGCTGCTGGTCGGTGCCACCCTGCTCGTCGCCGTCTCGCGTCGATGGAAGCTCCTGGCTGTGCACCTGGTGCTGGTGTTGCTGGCCCTGATCCGCTTCATCCCGCTCGAACGCGGCGCTTCGCCCGGCACGGACGACCTCACGCTGTTGACCTTCAACACGTCACGCGGCGGGGGGGCCCGGGCGGATGCGCTGGGCCGGGCTATCACGACGCTCGTTCGGGACGAGGCGCCCGACCTTGTCGCTTTTCAAGAGGCCTATATCGAGTATCATCCCACCGGGCAAGCGGTGCGGCCCGAAGTGTTGCTGGAGGCCCTGGTCGATTCGCTCGGCTATCGGACGATCGGGCCCAACAACGCGCGGCAGACCATCTATACCCCGCAGCCGGTGCTGGGCCGGGTGGAACTGATCAAACAGACGCAGACCGTGCTGGAGCACGATGCGCAGAACCGCCCGACTGCAAGGGTCGTCCGTACCCACTTCCGCTGGCAGGGGCGCGAGGCGGTGCATTACAACCTGCACCTGCATAGCTTCGGCAATGCGAAGCCGTGGGAGGACGACCGCCGGGAGCCCTTCTCGCCCGTTTTCTGGGCGACGTACCTGCGGCAATACCGCGCCGCCTTCCGGGTCCGGGCGCGCGAGATCGAGAAGATCGTGGCTATGCTGAAGCAGGAGACGCTGCCGCTCATCGTCAGCGGCGACTTCAACAGCACGCCGCACAACTCGGCGTTTTACCGCCTGGCGGACGGGTTGCAGGATGCGTTCAAAGTGGCCGGGCACGGCTGGGGGGCCACGTACCACGTCAACCTGCCCCTGGCGCGCATCGACCATGTGCTCGTCAGCCGCGAGTGGAAAGTGGTCTCGGCCCATGTCTCTCACGCGCCGCACTCGGATCACCTTCCGCTCGTCGTTCGTTTGCGCTGGCGGGATTGAGAAGCTGTTTTGGATGGTGATCCAGGGCTGCGCGCGCGATCTCGCGGCGTCTTTCGCCCCGTTTTCTCGGCCCGTAGTTCCACTACACTCCTCGAAAAGCGTGACGATCTCCGCTCACGATCTCCGCTCGCCTGCTGGCTGAAATCCAAAACAGCTTCTGAGTGTTTCGATGAAAAACGTGCGTGTAGCCCGAAACCTTGAACCTGCGCCGTACCGGGCAGTATAGGGGGCTGATTACATAAAAAAGCGAGCTTCTGAGATCCACGCCTATGGAACGTCCTCGTCGTATTTCTCGTCCTGTGCAGGTGGGTCCGGTGCAGATCGGCGGCGGTGCCCCTATCTCGGTGCAGTCGATGACCGTATCGAAGACGCACGACGTCGCGGCGACGCTGGCCGAAGTAGCCGGGCTGGCCGAGGCCGGTGCCGACATCGTACGGGTGGCGGTCCCGCGCCCCGAGGACGCCGAGGCCCTGCGCGACGTGGTGCAGGGTGCCCCGGTCCCGATCGTTGCCGACATCCATTTTAATTACCAATATGCGCTGAAAGCCGTCGAGGCCGGGGTGGCCAAGGTGCGGATCAACCCCGGCAACATCGGCAAAGAGGAATGGGAGCGCGAGGTGTTGCTGGCGGCCAAAGAAGCCCGCATCCCTATCCGCATCGGCGTAAACTCCGGGTCTCTCGAACGCGACATTCTCGATAAGTACGGCTATCCGCAGCCCGAGGCGCTCTTCGAAAGCGCCATGCGTCACGTCGAGATCTGCCTCAAACACGGCTTCGAGGATCTCGTGATCTCGGTCAAGCATTCGGACGTGTTTTACATGATCCAGGCGTACCGGCTCATCGCCGAGCGCACCGAATACCCGCTCCATCTCGGGGTGACCGAGTCCGGGTCGGCCACGACCGGGACGATCAAAAGCGCCATCGGAATCGGTGCGCTCCTGGCCGAGGGGATCGGCGACACGATCCGCGTCTCGCTGGCGACCGAGTCGGTCAAGGAGGTCGACGCAGGCCACGCCATCCTGAAGGCGTTGCGGCTGGGGCGGCCGGGGGTCAACATCGTGGCCTGCCCCACCTGCGGCCGGCTTACCGGCGACCTGTTCTCGATCGTCAACGAGGTGGAGGCGGCCGTCAAGGCGCGTAAGTTCGAGAAAGACCTGACCGTGGCCTTGATGGGCTGTGCCGTCAACGGCCCCGGCGAGGCGCAGGGGGCCGACCTGGGCGTCTCGCTCGGGCGAGGCCGCGCCCACCTCTTTAAGCGGGGTAAGATCATCGGCACCGTGCCTGAAGAGCAGATCGTGGAGACGGTGTTGCAGGCTATCGATGCGTGGGAGGATGCCGAAGAGGAGCCGGTAGAAGCCGCAAAAAGCCCGTAATTCGGTTCAACGACGGCCCTGTGCAGGAGGGGTGAGCCCTATGCGGATCAGGCATCTCATCTTGCTGTTCCTCATGCTCGCCGTGGTCAGGGCGAGTGCAGCCCAGTCTCCGACGGTCGAGAAAGTCGAGCCGCCCAACTGGTGGGTCGGGATGCGGTGGAACCGGGTCCAACTCATGCTCTACGGCGCGCATCTCGACGGCCTCTCGGCGCGCTTTCTGGAAGAGGGGCCGGAGGTGACGGCCGTCCACACCCTTCCCAATGCCGCCTACGCCTTCGTCGATGTGCACGTGCCGGCCGACCTGCCGCCGGGTTCGTACACGATGGAGCTTCGCAGCGGCGCGGAACGCACCACCCTCGTCTATCCGATCGTAGCGCGGGAAACCGGCGGCCCGCGCCACCAGGGCTTCAGCGTCGACGACGTCGTCTACCTCATCACCCCGGACCGCTTTGCCAACGGCGACCCCGCCAACGACCGCGTCGACGGCATCCTGGATGATTTCGACCCGTCGCAACCCCACATGCGCCACGGCGGCGACCTCCAGGGCATCATCGACCGCCTCGATTATCTGCAAGACCTCGGGGTGACGGCCCTCTGGCTCAACCCGATCCTGGAGAACAACATCTCGCTCAGCTATCACGGCTATCAGACGACCGATCACTACCGCATCGATCCGCGCTTCGGCACCAATGCCGATTACAAGCGATTGGTCGAGGAAGCCCACCGGCGCGGGTTGAAAATCATCTTCGACCACGTCAACAACCATATCGGCCTCAACCATCCATGGATGCGTAACCTGCCTGCCGAGACCTGGCTCAACGGCAGCGTAGCCGATCATCTGCTGGGCAAGCATTACAAGATGGCGACGACCGATCCCTACGCCGATCCGCACTCCGACGACCTACTGCGCACCTTCTGGTTCGTCGATTCCATGCCGGACCTGAACCAGCGCGATCCGTTCCTGGCCACCTACCGCATTCAAAATACCCTGTGGTGGATCGAGTACACCGGCCTCGACGGCATCCGGGAAGACACCTACCCGTATTCCGACCAGGCCTTTCTCGCCCGGTGGGCCAGGGCCGTGCTGGACGAATATCCCACCTTCAACATCGTCGGCGAAATCTGGGACGACCAGCCGGCCTATACGGCCCTGTTCCAGGCAGAAAGCCGCCTGCCCCGCGCCTTCGAGACCAACCTGCCCGCCGTGATGGACTTTGCCCTGGCGGAAGCGTTTCGCCGATACCTCCGAGGCGAAGGCACACTGGAAGGCATCTACAAAGTCATCGCCCAGGATTTTCTGTACACCGATACAGACAACCTGCTCACCCTCTTCGACAACCACGACATGGCGCGCGGCCTGTATATCGCCGGCGGCGACGCGGCGAAGGTCCGGCAGGTGCTGACGATGCTGCTGACCACGCGCGGCATCCCGCAACTGCTCTACGGCACCGAGATCGGCATGGTGGGCGGCGAGAGCCACGTTGAACTGCGTGCCGACTTCCCCGGCGGCTTTCCGGGCCATAGGCGCGACGCCTTCACCGAGGCGGGGCGGACGGCGGCGGAAAACGAGATGTTCGCTTTCGTGCAAATGCTGTTGCGCCTGCGGCAGGCGCACCCGGCCCTCCGGCGCGGCCGGTTGGTCCACTTCCCCCCGCCGTTTCTCAGCGAGCCGCCGTATTTCAGCAATATCTACAAGTACCTCCGGATGACGGATGAGGAGCAGATCCTGGTCGTCGTCAATGGGAACGAAGCGGCGCAACGGGTGGATCTATCCGAGGTCGCACACTGGTTCTCCGGGCGCAGCCGGTTTGCGAATCTGATGACGGGGGAGCCCGTGGCTATGGATGCCTCCCGGCATATTTCGGTTGAAGGGTGGGGCGCTTTGATTTTGCAGCCCGTCGAATGAGGCGCCGGCCGTTGAATGCAGGTGCCCGTATCTCCTGCAATTATATGGGGGGACAAGTGCCTGTCTTGACTTTGTTTCATGGGTTCATTAATTACAATCATAGGGGTTTGTAAGCGCTTACATCGACGTGGGGACACTCACCAGAGCTTGCCAGCGTGCCTGTGGGGGTAACGATCTACGACATAGCCGCGCGGGCTCGCGTCTCCATCGCAACGGTCTCCCGCGTCTTAAACGATCATGCCCGCGTTTCTGAGGCGACGCGGGCGCGGGTGATGGCTGTAGCCGAGGAGTTAGGGTATCAGCCCCACGTTTCGGCGCAGAGCCTGGCACGGCGCAAGACGCACGTCGTCTCGGCCGTCATCCCGATGATGACCAATTACTTCTTTGTGGAGGTATTGCGGGGTTTGCAGGATCGGCTGGCGGAGAGCGAGTACGATTTGCTGGTTTACGCGTCGAACACCCTGGAAGATGTAGATACGCAACTGGACCGCGCGCTGCACCGAGGCCGGTCTGCAGGCGTCTTGTTGTTCTCTATGCCTATTACGGAAGATCGGGTGCAGCGGCTCAAGCGGAGCCGCTTGCCGGTCATCCTCCTCGATTGCATGCACGCGGAATTCGACTCGGTGTCGGTCGACAATGAGATGGGTGGTTTTCTCGCGACCCGGCATTTTATCGACCAGGGGCGGCGGCGGATCGGGATGGTGATGGCCAGCAAGGGAGCCCCCGCGCTTGAGCGGCGCCGGGGCTACGAGCGTGCCCTGGGAGAAGCCCGCCTTCCCCTCGATGAATCCCTGATCGCCATGAGCATCGAGGTTGAAGAGCACGGCTATACCGAGCAGGCAGGGTATGACACCATGCAAGGCCTTTTGCAACGCCCGGAGCGGCCCGACGCGGTTTTTGCCACGTCGGATGTCCAGGCCCTCGGCGCGATGCGCGCGCTCAAAGAAAGGGGGTTCAAGGTACCCGGCGACGTCGCCGTCGTCGGGTTCGACGACATCGTCATCAGTAAATACGTCGGCTTGTCTACCCTGCGGCAGCCGATGCGCCAGATGGGTGAGGTAGCCGTAGATCATTTTCTGAATCGGTTACAGCACCCGGAAGGCTCCGTTTCTCATACCGTGTTTTCGCCGAGCTTAATCGTTCGAACAACGAGTGGGGCACCGCCCAACGGGCACGCCTCCCTTCAACCGTCCAGCTAGCAGGCGCCCTGTCATGCGTTGGCTCGTAAGCATCATCCTCATCCTGGGGTTTGCAGCCTGCTCCGTTCGATGCAGCCGGGCACAGGCGGCGGAAGGGTCGCCGGCGGTCGCGTCGGTGGCGGGAGAAGCCATACCGGCCGACGTCTTTCGCGTGCGCTACATCGATTATCTCCTCAAGACGGGCCTGCCTGACGCACCGGAGCGGCGTAGGGCCTTTTTGAACCGCCTGATCGGCATCAAGCTGATCGTGCAGGAGGCAGCGGCGGGCGGCATCACGGAAGAAGAGCCATACCGGCTCGAAAAGGAAATCCGGTATCGCAAGCTACTGCTCGACGCCTATGCGCAGCGGATGCTCTATGACACCGTCCAGGTGAAGCAGCAAGACCTGGAGGCCATGTTCGTGCGGGTCAACACCCGGCTTACGGCGCGCCACCTCTACGCGCCTACCCGCGAACAGGCCGACGCGCTGTACGCCCGCCTGCAAGCCGGCGCCTCGTTCGCGGCGTTGGCGCGCGAGGTGTTCGCCGATACGGCCCTGGCCCGGAAGGGGGGGGGGATCGGCACGTTCGGGTTTGATGAGATGGATCCGGCTTTTGAGGACGCGGCCTATGCCCTCGGCGTGGGCGAGACCTCCCCGCCCGTCCGGACGGCCCAGGGCTATTCGATCATCCGGCTGGAGGGTCGCTTAACCAGACCCATCCTCACCGAAACCGAGTTTGCACAGCGCCTGGATCAGCTCGAACGCTACGTCCGGTTTCGAAAGCAGGAGGCGGCGCGTGCGCAGCATGTGCAGGACCTCGCAGCGACCCTGCAAGTCCAATTTCATGAACCGGGCCTGGACCGGCTGCTGGCACAGGTGACGGGCCAGGCGCTGGCTCCGGATGCGGAAGCCCGGACCTCCTGGTACGCGACACCGCTCCTCTCCTTCGAAGCGGCCGGCACCGGCCACACGTGGACGGTGGAGGACTTCGACGAACAGGTGCCCTATACGGGCGCGGCGCAACGTGCACAGGTGCGGACGCGCGACGATCTGGTGGCGTTCGCCCGAGGCCTCGTCGTACGGGAAGCGATGCTGACGCGCGCCGAAGCCGCCGGCCTGGACCGGATGCCGGCATTCGAACAGGCCCTCGACCAGGTCATGGAAGACTGGGTTTACGAGCAAGCCTTTGCCCGGCTGGTGGCAGCCCTTCCCGCGCAGCAGGATAAACAGGGTTACTTGCAGCTCCATGCGGCAGCGCTGCGCGAACAGCATCCTGTATACGTCTACGCCGCCGTCCTTGCCGCCGTCCGCCTGATACCAAACGCATCATCCTGATTTTGAGGTATCATGAGAAGGATCTTAACAGGCTTTGCGCTTTTTCTGGCTTTTTTCGCCGCGACGGATGCCGTTGCGCAGACGGGAAAGATCGCCGGACGCGTGACGGATGCGACCACGGGCGACCCTTTGCCCGGTGTGAACGTGGTCATTGAAGGGACCACCCAGGGGACCTCGACCTCGTTAGAGGGCGAATACGTGATCATCGGCGTTCGGCCCGGCGTCTATACCCTCGCCGCGTCTTTCATCGGCTTTGCCACGCAACGCCAGACCGGCGTCCAGGTCAACCTGGACCTCACGACGACCGTCGACTTCGTGTTGACCGAAGAGGTGATCGAGGGCGAGGAGGTGGTCGTCGTTGCCGAGGCCATCGCGGTTCGCAAGGATCTCACCAGCTCGGAGGCGCGGGTGACGGCTGCCACGCTTGAGCGGCTGCCGGTGACTGAACTCGGCCAGGTACTCGACATGCAGGCCGGCATCACCTCGCGCAACGGGCTCCATATCCGGGGCGGGCGCAGCAGCGAAGTGGTCTTCATGGTCGACGGCGTGCCCGTCACCGACAGCTACGACGGCTCGACGGCGATCCAGCTGGAGAATGAAGGCATCGAAGAACTGCAGGTCATCTCCGGCACGTTCAACGCCGAGTTCGGCAACGCCATGTCCGGCGTCATCAACGTAGTGACCAAAGAGGGCCGTAGCGATCGGTTCGGCGGGTCGGTGCAGCTCTACACCGGCAGCTATCTCGTCAGTGGGGAGGGCGGGAAAGACTTTTTACGCGGGATCGATGTGGCCGATTTCTCCGCTGCCGGCATCCAGTATCGCGACGTCGATCCCTACTCCTACCTGGCCGTCGACCCGACCCACTTCAGCAATGCGACGTTCTCGCTCGAAGGGCCCATCTGGAAAGACCGGGTCACGTTCTTTGCCCTGGGCCGGTATTTCAAGAACGACGGCTGGCTCTACGGCGCTCGTATCTTCAACATGGACGGCACGGCGGGCGACTCGACCCTCGTGCCGATGAACGACTTCGAGAAGCTCAGCTGGCAGGGCAACCTGAAGATGCGCCTGAGCAACAAGCTCATCCTGAACCTGATCAGCCTGGGCTCTACCTCCGAGAGCCGGCCCTACAGCCTCTTCCGGCGATGGGCCCCGGACGGCCGCGGCTTTTCGCACGACGACGGCTACGACGTCAAGCTCAAGCTGACCCACCTGGTCAGCGCGACGACGTTCTACACGTTCGACGTCGCCACCTTCTTCCGTGAGTTCAAGAACCATCAGTATGAGGACCCGCTCGACCCCCGCTATAACGACTTCGACCTGGCGCCGCCCGACTCGGTCGAGTTTTTGCCCGGCCAGTACGTCCCGGTGCTCACCGGCGGCGGGCGTTACGCGCGAGGCGGCACCAGCCTGTCCCACTTTACCCGCTCGACGCGCTCTTACCTCGCCAAAGGTGATATCTCAAGCCAGATCGGCAAGAACCACCTGGCCAAGGCGGGCCTCCAGGTGCAGCTCGACAACCTCGACCTGACGGGCTTCAGCCTCATCCCCGCCGTCGACGAGACCGGGCAGCGCATCGAGCCGTTCCAGCCGGCGATACCGGATGAGAACACCTCGGCTTTTACCCGTTTTGAAGGCGTAAGCCCGGTCACGATCAGCGCCTACGTGCAGGACAAGATGGAGTTCGAGAGCTTCATCGTGAACGCCGGGATACGCCTGGACTATTTCGATCCCCGGGCGCAGTTGCCCGCCGATCCTTCGGACCCCAACATCTTCAACCCGCTCAAGAAGATCAACCGGTTCCGCGACACCAACGGCGACGGCGTGATTACCGGGGACGAAGAGACCGCCGCCAACGCGCTGACCGTCGCCGACCGTGAGGCGTACTGGTGGAAAGACAGCGAGCCGAAGCTCCAGGTGTCGCCCCGCCTCGGCGTCGCCTACCCGATCACCGAGCAGGGCGTGATCCACTTCTCGTACGGCCTGTTTTTCCAGATCCCCCGCCAGAACCTGCTGTTCGACAACTTCGGCTATAAGCTCCCGGTCCTCTCGGGGCAGTACGGTCCCTTCGGCAATCCCGACCTTGAGGCGCAGAAGACCACGATGTACGAGATCGGCTTTCGGCAGGGGGTGGGCGACCTGGTGATCGACGTGACGGGCTACTACCGCGACGTGCGCAAATGGGTCTCTACCTCGCCGCTGATCCTGACGTCGCTGCCGGGCGTCACCTATGTCGTCTACACCAACCGCGACTACGCCAACACGCGCGGCTTGACGCTGAGCCTGTCGAAGCGTTTTGCGGATCACTACGGCTTCGACGCCAGCTACACCTTTCAGGTGGTCGACGGCTCCAACTCGAACCCGCAGGACGAGTTTTTTGCGACGCAGGCTAACAACCAGCCCACGCTGGCGCTGCTGCCGCTGGAATGGGATCAGCGCCACAAGCTGGCCGGTGCGTTCTATGCCGGGGCCGACACCTACGGCGGTTCGATCCGGTTTCGCTTCGAGTCCGGGTTTCCCTATACGCCCAGCTTCGAATCGGCCGCCAACGCGGGCAACGACGTGCAACCCGAGTTTCCCTCAAACTCGCGTCGCATCGCCGCCACCTACGAGGTAGACCTGAACCTGTATAAAGAGTTTGCCCTGGGCCGGGTGCGGCCCCGGGTATTCCTGGAGGTGTTTAACCTGCTCGACACGCGCAACGTCAACAACGTCTTCAGCGACACCGGCGAGCCCGACGTAACCATCGACCAGTTGCGCGCCACCGCTTTCGATCCAGGCTTTTACGTCCGTCCGGAAAACTACCGCGAGCCCCGCCGTGTCCAACTCGGCGTCGAGGTCCGGTTCTGATTGTGTATGGACGCATCCGTCCACACCGAGGTAAGGATGAGCATCAAAGGATACTATCGACTGCTTGCGTTGCTGCTCGCGCTGCCGGCAGCCCGGCCTGCCCTCGCGCAGGGCGTCATCGACCGGAACCACGTGCCCAGCACCGAGCGCACCGACCCGTTTGAACGGCGGGGCGACAATATCGACGGCAACAACGTCCGCGCTACCATCACCAACTGGGCGCAGACCGCCAACTCGGGCAACCCCGGCGACTTCTGGTACGAATGGCCCAAGAACACCGGCCGGGTCTATGTGGCGCTCTCGCAGCTCTGGGTCGGCACCCAGACGAACGACGTCAACGGGGACACCCTCTGGATCACCGATGTGGCTGATTTCCGCAGCAACCCGGTCAACGAAAACATCTCGTGGACGTTCGAGCCCATCAAGGGCTACGTCAACCCGGCCGGCGCCGAACTCGGCATCGCGCAGTCCGACGAGATCAGCTCCTGGCCTTCCTTCTGGCCCGACAAGCTCGGCGACGCCGGCGACCCCGGCTGGAGCGGATCCTGGAACGGCTTCTTCGGCAAGGACGCCTTCAACGCCGACCAGGAGTTCTTCTACAAGGTCGGAGACGATCAGTACGACCGGTATTCGACGTATTCGCCCGACTCGACCGACCTGTTGCGCCGCGGCATGGGGCTTATCGCCGAGGTGCGGACGATGGCCTGGAGCCAGATCCTGATCGACGATGTCATCTTCCTGATCCACGGCGTCAAGAACGACGGCACCAAGGATCTGGCGAGGGTCGGGATGTCGATGTGGCTGGCCGACTGTGTGGGCGGCGACTGCGGCGACGACGTGCCGTTCTTCGACCTGCTGGAAGACGTCGCCTTCATGACCGACCAGGACGGCATCGGCAACCAGTTCTTCGGGTCCGACCGCGTCGGCGTGGCGACCTTCGCTTTTCTGGAGACGCCCGGCAACGCCACCGACCGCATCGACAACGACGCCGACGGCACCACGGCCCCCGAATGCACCCCGGCTATCGGCGAATGCAACAGTCCGGTCGTACCGGAAGCGTTCCTCGCCGGGGAGAACCTCACCAACGGCATCGACGACAACGGCAACGGCCTCATCGACGAAAACCGCACCCACGTCCCCTTCTCCGGCGAGCAGGCCCAGAACGTCGGCGTCGGCTATGCGGACTTCATCGACAACGACGGCGACGGGGAGGAGGGCAGCCCCGTCGTCACCGCCGAGATGATCGCCCAGGCGACGGCGGACGTGTGGCAGCGCTGGCCGCCCGCGCCCGGCGGCGACGCCACGAGCACCAGCCGCGCCGGACGCCCCATCGTCCACCTCGTCGGCGTCGACGAGGGCGACCTCGGCCAGGGCTTCAAGGACGGCATCGACAACGACGATTCGTGCGTGCAGCCGACGAGCCGGTACCCGTACCTCTCCGAGCCGGGCTCACCCGTCGTCACCCAGCCGATGATCGACCAGGCCGCCGCCGATCCGTACAGACGCTACCGCGTGCCGGGCACCGACATCGTCCTCTACGCCGTAGGGCCGGAGGACCTGGGCAAGTGCTACGCCGACGGCGTCGACAACGACGGCGACGGCGCCGTCGACGAGGGCATCGATGAGGGCATCGACGAGATGATCGACGAGAGCCGGGCCGACGGCATCGACAACGACGGCGACTGGAACCCCTTGCAGGACGACACCGGCCTCGACGGCGTCGCCTTCAACGCCGACCCCGGCGACGGCGACGGTATGCCTACCTCCGGCACGGGGACGAACTTCCCCGGCGAGCGCAACATCGACGTGACCGACATCTCGGAGTCCGACCAGATCGGCATCACCAACGTCCAGATCATCCCGGCCTTCACGCTCAACTTCAACGCCCAGTCGGACCGGTTCCTGTTCCGGTCGTTCATGCGGCCGGGCGACTTCGACGAAAACCTCCCCGAGCCCGGCGAGAGCGATATCATCGTCTCCAGCAGCCTCTTTCCGCTCAAGGCGGGCCAGACCGAGCGTATCTCGCTGGCCGTGATTATCGGCGGTTCGCGGGAGGAGGCCCTGCAGTCGCGCGACTACGCGCTGCAAGCCTACCTGGAGGACTACCAGTTTGCGCAGGCGCCCGTCACCCCGACGCTCCGCGCCGTCCCCGGCGACGGCCGGGTCACCCTCTACTGGGACAGCGACGCCGAAGAGTCGTTCGACCAGTTCCTGGCGGGCCTCGGCCTCGAAGCGCGCGACTTCGAGGGCTATCGGATCTACCGCTCGACCGATCCTGCTTTCCTCGACCCGAAGGTCATCACCGACGGCTTTGGCAACACGCTCCTGCGCAGGCCCATCGCCCAGTTCGACCGGATCGACGGGTTCGAGGGCTTTCACCCGGTCGACATCAACGGGGTCAAGTTCTACCTGGGGAACAACCAGCGCGACGCCGGCGAGGCTTCCAACGGGCTTGCCCACGTATTTGTGGACTCGACGGTTACGAACGGCGTCACGTATTTCTACGCCGTCACCGCGTACGACTTTGGGGCGGCCTCGTCCAACATTCCGCCCACCGAGACGCCGATCCGCATCCAGCGCCAGCCCGACGGCACCATCGTCACCGGCCGCAACGTCGTCGAGGTCACCCCGGCGGCGCCGGTCGCGGGCTTTCAGAATGCCGACCTGGTCGAACTCCAGCGCACGCAGGGCGGCACCAGCAGCCGCATCCTCTACCAGATCCTCGATCCGACCGTCATCCAGGATCAGCATCGATACCGCATCGTCTTCGAAGACACGCTCATCGCCGGCTCCCTCTCGCTGCCCGACACGCTGACGACGAAGAACTTCTCCCTGATCGACGTGACGGAGGGCGACACGCTGCTGCTACAATCGGGGAATTTCAGGTCGGGCCGCGAATTCCCCGTGCTCGACGACGAAGGCGACCCGCTGGGCTTTGCCCTGACGTTTCAACTTGAACCCTTCATCCTGCTCAACTCGGCGGCCTCGGGCTGGAACAATGAGCAGGTCTACCCGATCACGCTGGACCCGTACGTCTCGGCGGGCTTCATCAAGGGCCTGCGCAACCCGACCGACTACCGGATCCGGGTCGTCGGCCCCGGTCAGGGCCGGTCGATCGAGCTGGAGACCACGCGCCGGACGCTGCTGCCCGCGCGCCCGACCAACATCGAGGTCGTGCGGGTGCTGACGGACGGCACCGAGGTGCCGGTCGAATACGCGTTCTGGGATCTGACGGGCGACGACTTCATCTCGCCGACGTCGACCGAGCCGGCCACCTTCAGCGCGGACCCGTCCCGGGGCGAGAGCGACCTGCTGATCCTGCGCGAGCCGATGGTGGGCGACGTGGACGGCGAGCCGGTGATCACCTGGCGGATCGGGCTGAACTTCGTGTTTCGGGATCGGCAGAACCCGCAGCAGGGCGACGTGGCCGAGATCGTCACGCGCAAGCCCTTCCTCTCGACGGACGAATTCGAGTTTACCACCCAGGGGCCGCAGGTCGACCGGGACCTCGCGCGAGACCAGCTGGGGCAGATCCGCGTGGTGCCGAACCCGTACGTCGCCACCAACCGGTTTGAGACGTTGAATCCGTTCACAACCGGCCGGGGGCCCCGGGTGATCAAGTTCACCCACCTGCCGCCGGAATGCACGATCCGAATCTACACGGTCAGCGGCCGCCTCGTGCGGGTGCTGCACCACAACGAAGGCTCGAACGCCGGGTTGACGCCGAACGCCCTGCTCGACGGCAGCGTGTCGTGGAACCTGGAGAGCGAAGACGGGCTGACGGTGTCCTACGGCGTGTACCTCTACCACGTCGAAGCCCCGGACGTCGGCGAGGCCACCGGCACGTTTGCCATCATCAAATGATCGATTTTTGCGGGGCGCAAAAATCAATACAGCTTGCTCGGGATAGGAAAATGGAGACGATGGGCAGTTTCTTGCGACGGCGTTTGCGTCATAGTTCCCCTCCTGGACAGGAGGGGACAGGGGTGGTGGATCGCACGTTCTCGGTACACGCCAAACCCTTGCACCGTGTCATCCCGAGCGAAGTCGAGGGATCTACGGGGGCCGCAGTGAGCCAGCGCCGCCAAAAAACCTTGCACCGTGTCATCACGAGCGAAGTCGAGGGATCTCCTCTCTTTGCTAGTGACTCACACAGGGAGATCTACTGGCGTCAGTCGGGCTGCGCCCTCGTGTCTCCACGCGCGGAGCCTGTCCTGAGCGCAGTCGAAGGGCTCGGTCGAGATGACAAGGGTAAGGGTTGGCGTCCACCGAGGGACAAAGCGCTTTCTCGAAGAAGCAGTGAGGGGACTGTCACGCGTACGCCGTCGTTCAGCCTGCGTCGCCCTGTCCTCGCAGCGGTGGTGTGCGTGCTGCTCGTCCTGGGCGGCGTAGGCACGGTGCAGGCGCAGGACGACGCGTTCGACACCTCGACGCGCAACGTCACCAAGCGGGGCACCACGTCGGCCGACTTTCTGGCGATCCCCATCGGGGCGCGCGCCACAGCCATGGGCAATGCCGTCACCGCGCTGGTCGGCGACGCGACGTCGATCTACTGGAACCCGTCCGGGCTGGCACAGATGACGGACGTCGGCTTTGCCGGCGAGTACGCCGAGTGGCTGGTCGAGATCGACTTCAACTTCGTCGCCATCGTCGCTCCGACGCGGTGGGGCACCTTCGGCCTGGGCATTACCTCGATGCGGGTGCCCGAGATGGAGGTGACGACGGTGGAGTTGCAGGACGGGACCGGCGAGACGTTTACGGCCGGCTCGTACGCGCTGGCCCTCTCCTACGGGCGCGCCCTGACCGATCGCTTCGCGCTCGGCGGCTCCGTCAAGCTCATCAACGAACGCATCTGGAACTCGTCGGCCACCGGCGTCGCCTTCGACGTCGGCACCCAGTTCGTGACCCCGTTCCGGGGCATCCGGCTCGGCGCGGCCATCAGCAATTTCGGCACGAAGCTCCAGCTCGGCGGCGACGACCTGCTCACCCGCGTCGACATCGACCCGAACAACGGCGGCAACAACGAGAGCAACCGCGCCCTGCTCCGGACCGACCGTTTCGACATGCCGTTGACGATGCGCATCGGGCTGGCGGGCGAGGTCTTTGAAAGCGCGGGCAGCCGCCTCACCCTGGCGGTGGAAGCCGTCAACCCCAACAACAGCGAACAATACGTCAACCTCGGCGCCGAGGTCGGCCTGCTCAACGGCCTGGTGCTGTTTCGGGGCGGCTACAGCGAACTGCTGCTCGACGACAGCCTGCGTTCCTTTACGCTGGGCGCCGGCCTGCACTACCGGTTCGCGCCGCTCGACTTCACCGTGGATTATGCGTTCGAGAAGAACGAATTCTTCTCCGATGTGAACCGATTTACCTTTTCGGTTCAGTTTTGATACAACACATCCCTTTTCGCTCAACCCAAAACAGAGAGGACGTCCTATGCAAACCTTTACCACATGCGGGCGATGGCTGGCGGTCCTGCTGACCGTCGCGTGCCTTACCGGCACCGCCTACGCCCAGCGCACGGTAACGCTGACGCTCAACACAGCTACCATCCCCGATACCACCCTGACGGCGGACTTCATCGAAGTCCGCGGCGCCGTTGACAGCGACGACGATGGCGTGCTGGAAAGTCCGTTTACCTTCACGAACGGAGGCGCCGTCATCGACTGGAGCGACGCCAGCACCATCGAGCCGGTCAACATCGGCGGGGACTACTGGCAGACCTCATTTCAGGTCGATAACGACGTAGACGTCACGTTCAAGTTCTACTCGCAGCAGACCCAGGACGCGATGCTGGACGGCTGGGAAGTCGATCCGAACCCGATGATCCCTGCGGGCACCAACGATACGACCCTGACGGTGCATTACTTCGAGTTCAACGGCAGCTACCGGGGTCTTACCGGCGACAAAGGCTCCTACGACTGGCGGCCTTACGAGCCCAAGATGGACTCGATCGCCGTCTGGTTCCGCGTCTTCGGCTGCACCACCGACGCGCAGGCCAAGGGCTACAACCCCAGCGACCAGGCCCAGAGCCTGGCCGTCCGGGGCGATCCGCTCGGCGGCGCGAGCATGCTGACCTGGGACGAGAATACCGGCGTCGGCCTGCTGCGTGAAGGAGACACCGACGGGGCGGCCGGCTACGACCTGTACTCGGGCGTGGCTTACTATCCCGCCTCGGCCGCCGGCATGGTGCAGCCGTACAAGTTCTACATCAACGGCGTGGCCGACGGGTGGGAGAGCAGCGCGGACCGCATGTTCACCGTGCCTGCCAGCGACTCTACGTTGTACTGGGACTCCTTCGGCCAGTCCGCCCCCACCGTCTGCGGCGCCCAGCCGACCGCCGGCTCCGTCGTCTTCTCCGTCGACACCACGCCGCTCGAAGCCATCGGGATCTTCGACAAAGCGCGGGGCGACACGCTCCAGGTGCGCGGAGGTTTCAACGCCTGGGAATGCACGAACCCGGACCTCTGCCTGTTGACGGATGTGCCCGGCACCAACATCTATGAGGCCGACGTCCCGCTGGTACTCATCCCCGGCACGACGCAGGAGTACAAGTTCCTCATCGAGTTCAACGACGAGAATTTCATGATGGAGTTCGGGGTGGCTCCGCCCAGCGGCTGGGAGGAACCGATATCGACCCAGGGCTCCAACCGACGGTTTAATTACGGCGGTACGAGCGCGCAATTCCTGGGCGATCAGTTCTTCAACGACGTGCTGCCGGGCAACATCATCGGAGACGGCGCGACCATAGACGTGACCTTCTCGGTAGATATGACGCCGGCGCTGGATCCCAACCTGCCCGAGCCTTTCGATCCGGCCCTCGATTCCGCGTATGTCTTTTTCGGCGATCCGATTTGGGGTTTCACGCAGGGTCTACCAGCCCCAGAGGGCACTGAGGGCTTCGACGGCTTCAACTTTTTTCTCTTCGACGACGACGGTGACATGATCTACACCGGCACGTTGAGTCTCACCGGGCCGACCTACAGCGCTATCCAGTACCAGTACGGTTATGGTAGTGGTATCAATGAGGCCGGTGCCGGGACCTCTGGGCTGGGCCGGCGTCGCACGCGCTTCATCGCGGCTAATCCCGACGGCTCGTGGCCGGCCACGTGGGACTTCGTGCAGGAGAGCTACCAGGCGAGCGGTGCCTTGCCGTACGAGGACAACCCCGTCGCCACGGGCATTGAGGTTGTCGACGACGAGGTGCCCTCGCAGGTCTCGCTCGGCGCGAACTATCCCAACCCGTTCAACCCGACCACGACGTTCTCGTACAGCATCACCGGGCCTACCCGCGTGAAGCTGCGGGTCTACGACCTGCTGGGCCGTCAGGTAGCTACGCTGGTCGACGGCTTACAGAACGCCGCCACCTACCAGGTGACGTTCGACGCGTCGCACCTGGCGAGCGGCGTCTACCTGTACCGCCTCGAAGCGGCCGGGCAGCTCATCACGAAACAGATGATCCTCCTTAAATAGGGTCCTCTGACCACCTGGAGGCGTTCATAGGACCCTATTTAACGAAGGGCGCTACGCCATACGTCCCCTCTCCCCCAGGTTCTGGGGGAGAGGGACAGGGTGAGGGGGGAGAAAGGCCCAGCACGACCTTTTTCGGTCTCACCCTGTCCCTTTGGTGCATCGCGTTCTTATCCGAAAAGCCTCCCGTTGTCCCCATGACGAAGTACCTCTGCTGGCTCGTCTTTCTCCTGAGCCCGGCGCTCGTGCCGGCCCAGGACGCGCCGCCCCTGTATTTCGGCGCCGACCTCTCGTACGTGAACGAGATGGAGGATTGCGGCGGCGTCTATCGGGAAAACGGGCAGGCGCGCGACCCGTTCGACCTTTTTGCCGCGCACGGCGCGAACCTGGTCCGCGTACGTCTCTGGCACAGCCCGGACTGGACGGCCTACAGCACCTTCGCCGACGTGCGCAAGACCATCCAGCGCGCGAAAGCCGCCGGGATGGAGACCCTGCTCGACTTCCACTACTCCGACGAATGGGCCGATCCGGGCAAGCAGATCGTACCCGCCGCCTGGGCCGGCCTGGCCGTCGATGTGCTCGCCGACTCGCTCTACCGGTATACGTTCGACGTGCTGTCCGCGCTGGCGGCGGAGGACCTGCTGCCGGAGATGGTGCAGGTGGGCAACGAGATCAACCCCGGCCTGCTCCTGCCGCACGGGAGCACCAGTAACTGGGCGCAACTCGGCACCCTGCTCAACGCCGGCATCCGGGCGATCCGCGACGTCGAGGCCGGGGCCGGGCACCGCGTCAAGGTCATGCTCCACGTCGCCCAGCCGGAGAACGTCCTGCCCTGGGTGGCCGACGCGATCAGCGACGGCGGCGTCACCGACTTCGACGCCATCGGCCTGTCGTATTACAAAAACTGGTCGTACATCCCGCTGGATCAACTCGCCGACTACGTCAGCCGGCTCGTGACGGCCTACGGGCGCGAGGTGATCGTGGTGGAGACCGCCTACCCGTGGACCCTGGGCGGCCACGACAGCGCCGGCAACATTCTGGGCGGCGACGCGCTGGAGGCGGGCTATCCGGCCACCCCCGAAGCCCAGCACCGCTACCTGATCGACCTCAGCCAGGCCATCTTCGACGGCGGCGGCACGGGGCTCGTCTTCTGGGAGCCCGCCTGGATCTCGACGGGCTGCTCGACGCGCTGGGGGCAGGGGTCTCACTGGGAGAATGTCGCCCTGTTCGACTTCAACGACGGCAACGAAGTGTTGCCGGCCATCGACTACATGCGTCACACCTACCGGCCGCCCCGCACGGTGGAGACTACCTTGCGTGTAGACATGACGGGGCGCGGCACCGCGCAGGGCGTCTTCCTGGCCGGGGACATGACGTACGACGCCTCGGGCGGCTGGCGGCTCCTCCCGATGGCGGACCAGGGCGACGGGTGGTATGCCGCTACGCTGGCCCTGCGGCCGGGTGTGGCCTACCGCTTTCGTTTCTACGACGGTCCCGGCCAGGCCGGAAACGGGGAGCCGCTCTCGGTAGCTTGCGCCGGCGCCGGGGGCGAGCATCGCCTGCTGCACGTCCCCGAAGCCGGGGGGACGCTCGATTTCCGCTTCGGCCAGTGCGCCGCAGAGGCGCTGGTGGACGTGGCGCTCCAGGTCGACATGAGCGGGATCAACGCTCCCAACGGCGTCTACCTCGCCGGCGACCTGACCCGCAATGCCGCCGCGCAGTGGACCTTTAAGAAGTTGGATCCTGCAGGCGGCAACGTCTTTACCACCACGTTGACCCTGGCTCGCGGCGGGCGCTACCCCTTCGCCTTTTACACCGGCACGGCCTGGCGCGCCGACGAGAAAGAGCAGGTGCCCCATCTGTGTGCTACGGCCTGGGGCACGCATCGGACCCTGACACCACCGGATGCCGACGCCGTCCTGCGGTTCACCTACGGCCGGTGCGAGGTCGTGCAGGCTACCGGCGTCGAGTCCGACGAGACACCCGAAGACATGGGTGCTTTGCTGCCCAACTACCCCAACCCGTTCCGGGACACCACCACCCTCGCCTATTCCCTGACGCAGCCGCAGTACGTGACGCTGGCCGTCTACGACCTCCTCGGCCGCCGGGTGGCCGTAGTGGATGAAGGACTTCGCCTTCCGGCAATCCACCAGGTTCGCTTCGACGCCGGTGCCCTTGCCGACGGCGTCTACCTGTATCGTCTGGATGCCGGCGGCCAGGTAGCATCGCGCCCGATGTTGGTGCTGAAGTAGCTTCCTGCTGCCGAAGGAGCGTGGAAAAGATGCTGAACTTGATCCTCGTATGGATGGGCGGGAAGAGGGGCTTATGGGAGAAAAAGACGTCTCCCACACCCCCCCACCCCCATACGCCCATACTGATCCGGAGCCTTTCGTTCGGTCTCCTCCTGCTTGCCGCGCCGGTCAGTGCCTACGCGCAGGACAGCCTCGACGTGACCTTTCGCTTTCTCCGCGAAGGGCTCGTCGGCATCGAACGGGCGTTTCTGCCGGGCTCCTTCAACGGATGGGGACAGCCCTACCAGGGCAACAATGCCTGCATCCTCGCCGGGGACGCGTCCGAGATGACCTACGTGCGGCTCGACAACTACTGGCGGCATACGGTCCGCCTGGAGATCGGCCAGCAGTACGAGTACAAGATCCAGACGCACCTCAACCAGGCCGGCACGGACTGCGCCTGGCAGAGCGACCCGCTGAACCCGGACGTCAACCCCCAGGACAACAACAACTCCGTCGTCGTCATCACCGACCCGATGGTGTTTCAGCCGGCCCAGGAGCTGTCGGCCGCCGGATTGATGCGGGCCGTATCGGCCGGCTTGTTCAGCACGGCCGCGTTTACCGACGTCACCTTCGTCGTCAACGGCGTCGAGCGGACGGACGGGCTCGACTTCTACGACGCTGCGACCGGCGTCTTTCGCTTTGAACTCGACCGCGAGGTGCGGCCCGGCGCGCAGTTCAGGATCACGGCGACCGACGATGCCGGACGGACGGTCGAGGCCGAGATCGGCGCGCTGCTGGCGCCTATCGAGTGGGCCAGCGATCCGTTTACCACGGTCGGAGCCCAGGCCGCCCTGCGCGCTTTCCTCACGCGCCTCGACGGCACCGTCGACCCCGCCCTCACCGAGGCGACCCTGCTGCTTGACGGTGCCCCCGTCGAGACGGTGCCGGTCGAGGACGGCTTCGTGGAGACGACGGTCGACCTCGTGCTGGGCGAAAACACGTTTGCGCTTCGGGCCGACATCGAGGGCCAGGTGTTTACGTCGGATCCCCTGGTGCTGACGCGGCGGCTGCACCCGCTCGACCGCGTCTTCGCCGACGTCACCGTCTTCGGCTCCTCGAACAACTTTGTCATCGACCTGGAACCGACCGACCTGGCGCCGGAGGGCTTCACGACCACCTGGGAGTTCGATGAGGCCAACAGCACCTCGGGCTACACGGGCTTGACCACCGACGACCGCGAGGCGCGCGGCACGGCCACCGGCCCCGGCGAACTCTACTTCGACGTCACCCTGACCCGCTCCGACAACGAGACCGACTTCCGGCGCGTGGCGATCGTCGTCGATGCAACCGGCAGCCTGCACGAGATGCAGTACGAGGAGACCCCGGCGTGGGTCGAGAACGCCGTCGTCTACGAAGTCTTTCCGCTCACCTTCGGCCCGGAAGCCACCGGCACGGCCGCCAACCCCGGCACCCGGTTCAAAGAGATCACCCGTGAACTCGACTATATCGCGCAGATGGGCTTCAACGTGATCTGGTTCATGCCGATCATGCACAACCAGTTCATGGATCCCCTCTCGGGCGGCTACAACATCATCGACTTCTACCACGTCGACCCCAAGCTCGGCACCGACGACGACTTCAAGGCGCTCGTGGAGCGGGCGCATACGCTGGGTATCAAGGTCATCCTCGACATCACGCCCAGCCACGTCTCGCCGCAGCACCCGTGGGTCAACAGCCTGCGGGCGGGCGGGCCGTACGCGCCGTACATCCAGACGACGCCCAGCAACCACGACCGGGGCCTCGACGGCCGGGGCGCCAACCTGCCCGAGATATGGCAGGTCGAGAACGGCGTGAACCTGTACCGCAAGTACGACGGCTTCGGCGACCTGGCCAACCTCGACTGGGACAACGACGACCTCCAGGCCGAGATGCTCGACGTCTTCGCCTACTGGGTGCGCGAATTCGACATCGACGGCTGGCGCATCGACGTCTACTGGGGTCCCTGGCAGCGGTACGGTCCCGACCGCTTCGGCCGGCCCGTCCGCACGCTGATGAAGCGCCTCAAACCCGACGCCTGGATCCTGGGCGAGATCGTCGGCACCGGCGCCAACACCGAGGTTTACTATGCCGACGACGACTTCGGCAACCGCGTCGTCGGCGGCATCGACGCGGGCTACGACTGGCCCTTCTATTTCGATGCCGTGCGGGGTACCTACGGAAACCTGGCGAACTACGACGCCAAAGCCCACAACGGCGACTTCTGGCCCGGCCCGCATGCCCGCTACTTCCGGTTCCTTGAAAACCATGACGAGCCACGCATCGCCAAGCTCCAGGCGGCCGACCCCGACCGTATCCTTCCGCTGACGGGCTTCCTGCTCACCACCACCGGCATCCCAATGATCTACCACGGCCAGGAAGTAGGCTTCGGCAACATCCCCGGCGACGAGCGCCGCCTGCCCGTCACCTGGAATACCGAGCGCAACGGCGACTTTGCACGATACTACCAGCGCCTCATCCACGCGCGCCGGCAGTTCGCCGCCTTCGGCACCCAGCGCCTCCGCACGATCCACACCACCAACAGCGTCTACGCCTACGTCCGCCCCCGGCTCGACGAGAACGCCGTGGTCCTCGTCAACTTCAGCAACGCCGCACGGACGGTCACCATCGACCCGAGCCCGCACGTCGCGATGACGACCGACGGGCCGGTGCCCTACTACGACCTCTTTGCCGACACGTCGGGCGCGTACCTGGACGCTTTCACCGTCACCGTGCCGCCGTACGAGACCGTGGTGTACGTTACCGAAGAGGCGCCGGGCTTTGTGCTGCCGGCGTTGCCGGCGCTGCCGTACGGGGCCGTCTACACAGAGGTCGAGGACGAGACGGCGCCGGGGCCGGAGGCTTTTCGCCTGGATCAAAACTACCCGAACCCGTTTAAGCCGGAGACTACCATCCGGTATGCCGTAGCGCAGCCCGGCCCGGTGCGCCTGGAGGTGTTCGATGTGCTGGGTCGTCGCGTGGTTGTGCTGGTCGACGGCCTTCAGCCGGCCGGCCTGCACACCGTCGTATTCGACGCCGGTACGCTGCCCAGCGGCCTCTACCTGTATCGCCTGCACGCCGCCGGTCGTACAGCGTCGCGTACGATGCTGCTGGTCAAATAAGGGGCGAAAGATTTGAAAGCGAAGCACCATAGCGCCCCGGAAGAAGAATCGCTTTCACGAGGGAAGCGCCGGCTCTTCACGGTCGTCATGGTGCTGATCCCGGTGTTTTTTTTCGGGCTGCTGGAGGGAGGGCTCCGTCTGGTAGGGTATGGGGACAGCTATCCCCTGTTCGTGCCCGTCCACAACGCCCCGCGCTACATAACCCAGAACCGCGACGTGGCGCGGCGCTATTTCACCAGGCAGGAGCGCGTGCCTGCGAGCCCGGGCGACGTGTTCCTCGCTGACAAGGACAGCACCGTCTTTCGCCTCTTCGTCCAGGGCGGCTCCAGCGCTGCCGGGTATCCGTATTACTACGGCGGCAGCTTCTCGCGCATGCTGGAGCAACGCCTCCAGCAGACCTTTCCGGAACGAACCATCGAGGTCGTCAATACGGCCATGGCGGCGGTCAACTCGTATACCATGCTCGACTTTGTCGACGAGATCATCGCCCGGCAGCCGGATGCGGTGCTGATCTATGCCGGGCACAACGAGTTTTACGGCGCGATGGGCGTCGGCTCTACGAAATCCCTGGGGTGGTCCCGTGTGCTGGTCAACCTGTACCTGAGGCTCCAGGACCTGCGCATCGTCCAGGGGCTCCGGGCGTTGATGGGGAGGGCGGCGACGGGGTTGGGCGGACGGGCGCCGGGAGAACGGCCGGGACGCACGTTGATGGAAGAGATGGTAGGGGAGCAGCGGATTCCGTACCGTGCGTGACTTTACCGGCAG
>Ga0302046_10000367_pt1 | contig 46518 bp, 39 predicted proteins | sample RVTome_11_FD_200261 | JGI IMG/M metagenome (GOLD analysis project Ga0302046, IMG submission 200261) | Soil microbial communities from uranium-contaminated site in the Upper Colorado River Basin, Wyoming, United States - RVT147D111 (version 2) ...
AAAAAATCCCGCCCGGCATTTGCCGGTCATTCTGGCGATACTCAGGGCGAGGTCCAGCAAACTGTTCTTCAAGCATCTCAAGATGATTAATCCGGTCAACCCGGAATAGCCTCCAGTTTACGTGCTCACCAGACGCACTGGCTCCTGAAGTCTGAAACGCGCGCAACAGTTCGTTGCCCGCGCTACTGAGACCGTGAGCATGTGGTTCAACGATACGCTCGCCTGGATCGTAATGCAGGCGGAGTAGACGACGTTCTTCAATTGCTTGGCAAATGGTGGCGTCCATCATCGACTCATTAGTTGTGAGGATGATGGGTATTACCACCTCATGCCGGGTTTGTTAAGTGTATAATCGCCCTCTGAAGAGGGGGAGGGGGAAAAGTAGGGCATCGCCGGAGCTACGCCGCCGCGCTGAAGGCGCCGGCCTCCTTCTTGGCCTCGAGCACCAGGTTGAACGGCGTCTCGGTCGCGCGGCGGAAGGCGCCGAAGCCGGCCTCCTTGAAGACCTCCGCCAGGCGGCCCTCGCCGGCCTGGGCGCCGAGCGCGAGCCCGACCTCTTCCGACAGCGAATGCTGGCAGCAGAGCACCGTCGAGCCTGAGTAGAAAAGCCGGCCCACCGGGGTCAGGTTCTCCTCGACCTTGTCGTTCGCGAAGGGCTCGACCAGCATCACCGTGCCGTCGGGCGCCAGCGCGCCGAAGGCATGGTTGGCAGCACCCACCGGGTCGCCGAGGTCGTGCAGGCAGTCGAAGAAGCAGACGAGGTCGTAGCCGTGCGCCGGGAAGTCCTTGGCCTTGGCGACCTCGAAGGTGACGCGGTCGGCCACGCCCGCCTCCTCGGCGTTGCGGCGCGCCGCCTCGACCGAATCCGGGTGCACGTCGAAGCCCCAGAAGCGGCTCTTCGGGTAGGCTTGGGCCATGATGATCGTCGAGTGGCCGTAGCCGCAGCCGACATCGGCGACGCGTGCGCCGGCCTTCAGCTTGTCCGTGACGCCGTCGAGCGCCGGCAGCCAGTTCGCCACCAGGTTGGCCTGGTAGCCGGTGCGGAAGAAGGCGGCCACACCGCAGAAGAGCCGGCCATTATGCTCGCCCCACGAGACGCCCTTGCCGGTGCGGATGGCCTCGACCGACTGCTCCTCGTCGAGCCAGACCGAGGCGATCACCTCGGCGGCGGGCGGCATGTGCACCGGGCTGGTCTCGTCGGCCAGCACGAATGCCTGTTCCGGCGGCAACTCGTAGGTGCCGGTCTTCGGGTCATAGGCGACATAGCCGCCGGCGGCCTGGCTGTTCAGCCATTCGCGCACATAGCGCTCGGCGCAGCCGGCACGCTCGGCCACATCGGCCGAGCTTAGCGGCCCGGCCCCGGCCATCGCCTTGTAGAGCCCGAGCTTGCGGCCCAGGCTCATCGTGAAAATGCCGTAGCTGGCGGAGAGGTCGCCGACCACCTGGCCGACGAAGGCTTCCAGTTTCGATGCGTCAACGGTCATGGCTCTGCGTCCTTTGGGGGAAGATCTGGGGGGATGGGTTCCTGGTGGGAACGGGGCCGGAGTATCGGGATTGCGATGCGCGGCGGTAAGAGGCAGATTGGTTACGATCGGTTCATTCATGCCATTTCGCGAGTTGCCATGATCCACGTCAGCATCGTCACGATCCCCGACGCGGTGGTGTCCTCGCTCGCCGGGCCATACGACGTTTTCTCCTATTTCAACGGCTTGGCCCCGAAGGGGCCCGGCTTCCATCCCGAGCTCGTTGGCCTGTCGCGCGACACCTTCGGTACGGCCAATGGGCTGCCGCTCACGCCGCAGCGCACACTCGACGAAATCGGGCAGACTGATATCGTCTACATCCCCTCGCTCCACCTGACCGACGAGGGCTGGACGACCGGCCGATACGATCCGATCGTGGAGTGGATGCGCCGCATGTTCGACCAGGGCGCGCGGCTCTGCGGCGCCTGCACCGGCGCGCTGCTGCTTGCCGAGACCGGGCTGCTGGCGGGCCGCGAGGCGACCATACATTGGGCGGCGAAGGACACCTTCGCGAAGAACTTCCCCGAGGTCGCGCTGCGGCTGGAGCAGGTGCTCGTCGCGACCGGACCCGAGGGCCGCATCATGATGTCGGGCGCCTCGGGGGCCTGGAACGACCTCGTGCTCTATCTCGTGACCCGCGAGATCGGCCCGACCGCGGCGCAGCTCGTCGCCAAGTATTTCCTGCTGCAATGGCATCCCGACGGCCAGACGCCATACCTGCGCTTTCAGGCGAACCTCAACCATCCCGACGCCGCGATCCGGACCGCCCAAGCCTGGATGAGCAACAATTTCACCCGGCCCCAGGCGGTCGAGGAGGCGATGCGCGCATCCGGGCTCGCCGAGCGCACCTTTAAGCGGCGCTTCACCAAGGCGACGGGCTACGCGCCGATCGCCTACGTCCAGAACCTGCGCATAGAGGAGGCCAAGCGCGCGCTGGAGCGTAGCGGCACCGCGGTCGACGAGATCAGCTGGCAGGTCGGCTACGAGGACCCGGCCTTCTTCCGCCGGCTTTTCAAGCGCATCACCAGCATCACCCCCAGCGCCTATCGCCGCAAGTTCCAGATCCCGCAGGTCTACCAGAGCGCCGCCGAATAGGCGGCGCCGACGACGATCCGGCCGCGACGTTTCGCACCTCGGAATACCGGTTCGCGCGATTTGACGCTATGATGGGCCCGTGCGAATGGAATGGGATCAAAAACAACGGGACGTGGAGCTCCATGAGCCCCCAGGGAGGAACTCAGATGGACGCTAGGAATTCGCTAGGATGCGCGGCGGCGCTGGCCGGCGCGCTCGTGACGGCGGCGGCGCCAGGGCTGGCGGCCGAGGTCACGCTGCCCAAGAACATGGCCTGGACCGCCTACAACACCGGCACCACCGGCTTCAACCAGTCGGTGGCCATCGGCAAGGCGCTGAAGGACAAGTACGGCGTCAACCTGCGGGTGATCCCGGGCAAGAACGACATCTCGCGCCTGACCCCGGTGCGCTCGGGCAAGGTCGGCTTCTCGGCCAACGGCATCGCTACCTATTTCGCCCAGGAAGGCGTCTTCCAGTTCGCCGACACGCGCTGGGGCCCGATGCCGATCCGCCTGGTGATGAGCGCCAGCGGCGCCAGCAACCTCTCGGTCGCCGTGGCGGCCGACGCGGGCGTCAAGTCCTTCGCCGACCTGAAGGGCAAGCGCGTCGCCTGGGTGCGCGGCGGCGACGCCTTGAACGTCGGCGTCGCCGGCATGCTGGCCTGCGGCGGGCTCACCTGGAAGGACGTGAAGAAGGTCGAGTTCCCCGGCTACGGCGCCTCCTGGCGCGGCATGGTGAACGGCCAGGTCGACGCGGCCTTCGCCTCGACGCTCTCGGGCCCGACCAAGAAGCTGCAGGCCTCGCCGCGCGGCATCATGTGGCCCAGGGTGCCGCACAAGGACGCGGCCTGCTGGGCCGGCCTCGCCAAGGTGGCGCCCTATTTCGTGCGCAATACCGCGACGCGCGGCACCGGCATCTCCAAGGAGAAGCCCCACGAGGGCGCGCGCTACCCCTATCCGATCCTGATGACGCTGGCCGCGCAGGACGCCAAGACCGTCTACTCGCTGACCCGCGCCATCACCGAGCTCTACCCCAAGTTCAGCCAGGCCGAGCCCGCCGCGCGCGGCTGGGCGACCGAGAAGCAGGTCTTCACCTGGGTCGTGCCTTATCACGACGGCGCGGTGCGGTACTGGAAGGAGAAGGGGGTCTGGACCGACAAGGCCCAGGCGCACAACGACAGCCTGATCAAGCGCCAGGGCGTGCTCGCCGCGGCCTGGAAGGCGATGAAGGCCGACAAGACGAAGCGCGACAAGGCGGGTTTCCGCGCCGCCTGGATGAAGCGGCGCGGCGCGGCGCTGGAGAAGGCCGGCTTCGATCCGATCTGGCGGGAATAGCCGCGGGTCGGGCCGGCTGACACGCGCCGAGCCGTGACCGGCGAGCCCGAAACGGCGGTGGCGGAGAAGACCCGCCACCGCCGTCTTTCGCCGTGGTGGCGCGCCGTCGTCATCGCCATGACGGTGCTCGTCGTGCTGATCGCGATGGATCAGCTGCGCGCGCTCTACTTCCTCTGGGACGGCCAGGTCTTCGGCCATGTCGTCCAGCTCGACAACCACTACCTCTACGCCGTGCTGGCGCTGCTGCTGCCGGTCTGCTTCCTGATCTTTCCGGCGGGCGCGCGCGCGCGCAACGACGCGGTGCCCTGGTACGACGCGGTGTTCTTCGTCGCCACCCTGGGCCTTGCGGTCTTCTTCTTCGCCATCAGCCAGACCATCGTCGACCAGGGCTGGGAGTTCGGCGCGCCGGCCTGGGCGATCTGGCCCGCCTGCGCGCTCTGGCTGCTGCTGCTGGAGGGCGCGCGCCGCGCCGGCGGCTGGGCGATCGCCGCCATCGTCGCCGTGGTCTCGCTCTACCCGGTCTACGCGCACCTGCTGCCGGGCGCCGGTGTGCAGGCGACGCTCGCCGACACCGCCGCCTACCAGATCATGAGCAACGAGGGCGTGCTCGGCATCCCCATGCGCGCCTTCGCCAACCTGGTGATCGGCTTCCTCATCTTCGGCGTGGCGCTGCAGCACACCGGCGGCGGGCGCTTTTTCCTCAACCTCGCCTTCGCGCTCATGGGCAGCGTGCGCGGCGGGCCGGCCAAGGTTGCAATCTTCTCCAGCGGCCTGATGGGCTCGATGAGCGGCAGCGTGATCTCCAACGTGCTGACCACCGGCGTCATGACCATCCCGGCGATGCGCCGCATCGGCATCGCCCGCGCGACCGCCGCCGGGGTCGAGGCCTGCGCTTCGACCGGCGGCGTGCTGATGCCGCCCGTCATGGGCGCCACCGCCTTCATCATGGCGACGTTGCTCGAGGTCGACTACGTGCAGATCGCGATCGCCGCGGTGATCCCCTCCGCGCTCTATTTCTTCGGGCTCTTCGTGCAGATCGACGCGCTCGCGGGCAAGCGGGCGCTCGTCGGCATCCCGCGCGCCGAGCTGCCCTCGCTGCGCCGGACCCTGAAGGAAGGCTGGTACTTCGTCGCGGTCTTCGCGCTGCTGGTCTTCATGATGGTCTACCTGCGCCGCGAGACGCTGGCGCCGTTCTACGCCACGGCGGTCCTGATCGCGGTCAACCAGCTCTTCCCGCACAGCCGCTGGGGCCGGGCGCAGCTCGTCGGGTTCTTCGAATCGATGGGCCGGTTGCTCGCCGAGCTGGTGGCGATCCTGGCCGGCGTCGGGCTCATCGTCGGCGCGCTCTCGGTCACCGGCATCGTCTCCAGCCTCGCCAACGACCTGGTCTACCTCGCCGGCAACTCGACCATCGTGCTGCTCTTCATGGGCGCGCTCACCAGCTTCATCCTCGGCATCGGCATGACCGTCACCGCGGCCTACATCTTCCTCGCCATCGTGCTCGCCCCGGCGCTGATCAACGGCGGCCTCGACAAGATGGCGGTCCACCTCTTCATCCTCTACTGGGGCATGCTCTCCTTCATCACCCCGCCGGTGGCGCTCGGCGCCTTCGCCGCCGCCACCCTCGCCGGGGCGCGGCCGATGGTGACCGGCTTCCGCGCCATGCAGCTCGGCAGCATCATCTACTTCATCCCCTTCTTCTTCGTGCTCGACCCGGCCTTCATCCTGAAGGGCTCGTGGGACCAGGTGGCGCTCCTGACCGGGCGCGCGCTCGTCGGCATCGTCTTCCTCGCCGGGGCGCTGCAGGGCTATCTCTACCTGCTGGGCGACCTCGGCCGGGGGGCGGCCGCCTACGTCTCGCGCGCGGCGCTCTTCTTCGGCGGCATCCTCTTGGCGCTGCCCGGCGGCAGGCTGGTCGGCGCCAGCACCTTCGAGCTCACGGTGGCGGCGGCGCTGCTGATCGTCCCGGCGATCGGCCTCGCGCTGATCGCGCGCCCGCGCGCGGCCGGCCATGCGCCCGCCCGCGCGCCCGTCACGGGGGAGAACTAGAGCATATTCCGCTCACGCGGAATCGGTGCCAGCCCTCATGAGCTTGTCGAATGGCCCCCACCCGGCCACCCACAGGATACTGCCATTGGGTGGCCGGGTGGGGGAGCGGGCCGGTGATGCCAAACGATCGGAATATGCTCTAGGCCGGATCAGGCGGCGCGCGTCGCCCCGGCGAAGTAGGTCGCCGATTTCTCGTCCGGCCCGACGCTGGGAAAGAAGTTGACGCCGAAATCCATGCCGCGACCCCCCCGAACGGCGCTCAGGCGCTGACGCCGATCAGGCTGTCGAGCTTGTCCTTGTCCGATTTCAGCGTCTCGCTGTCGCCGTCGTAGGTGATGCGGCCGCGATCCATGACCACCGTGCGGTCGGAGAACTCGAAGGCGATGCGGGTGTTCTGCTCGACCAGGACGAGGGTGATGCCGCCGCTCTCGCGCAGGCGGCCGAGGATGCGCACCAGCTCCTCGACGATGATCGGCGCGAGGCCCTCCGAAGGCTCGTCCATCAGCAGCACGCCGGGGTTGGTCATCAGCGCGCGGGCGATCGACAGCATCTGCTGCTCGCCGCCGGAGAGCTGGTTGCCCATGTTGTCGCGGCGCTCGGCGAGGTTGGGGAAGAGGTCGAACACCGCCTCCTGCGTCCAGTCGCCCGGGCCGGCGCCGATGGTCAGGTTCTCCATCACCGTCAGCGACGGGAAGATTTCGCGCTCCTGGGGTACGTAGCCGATGCCGGCCGCGGCGCGCGTGTGGACCGGCAGCCGGGTGATGTCCTGCGCGCCCAGGGCGATGGCGCCCCCGTGCAGCGTGGTGTGGCCCATGATGGTCTCGAGCAGGGTCGACTTGCCGACGCCGTTGCGCCCGACGACCGAGATGCTCGTGCTCGCGCCGACCTCGAGCGTCACCTCTTCCAGTACGTGCGTGGGCCCGTAGCCGGCCGACACGCCCGACAGGGACAGCGCTTCAGCCATGCGCCGCCTCGCCCAGGTAGACCGCGCGCACCTCGGCGTTGTCGGCGATCTCGTCGGGGGCGCCGGTGGTCAGCACGCCGCCGTTGACCAGCACCGTGATGCTCTCGGCGAAGCGGAAGACGACGTCCATGTCGTGCTCGATGATCAGCACGGCGACGTCGGCGGGCAGCGCCGCGATCGCGTCGAGCAGGATGTGGCTCTCCGCCGAGGGCACGCCCGCCGCCGGCTCGTCGAGCAGCAGCACCTTGGGCTGAAGCGCCAGCGCGATGGCGATCTCGACCAGGCGCTGGCGGCCGTAGGGCAGCTCGGCGATGGTGGTCCGCGCGTCGCGGCCGAGCTTCAGCATGTCGAGCAGGCGCCCGGCCTCGGCGATCACGTCGGGCCGCGAGCCGGCCGGCCGGAACATCGAGCCGGCCACGCCCATGCGCTCGGAGACCGCGAGGTAGAGGTTCTCCAGCACCGTGAGGCCGCCGAAGAGGGTGTTGATCTGGAAGGTGCGGGCGATGCCGCGCTTGACCCGCGCCGCCTGGGCCAGGGCGGTGATGTCCTGGCCGCCCAGCAGCACCTGGCCCTGGTCGGGGCTGAGTGCGCCGGTGATCAGGTTGACGAAGGTGGTCTTGCCCGCGCCGTTCGGCCCGATGATGGCGTGGCGCGCGCCGGCGCCGAGGGTGAAATTGATGTCACGGGCGACCACCAGCGCTCCGAACGCCTTGTGCAGCCCGCGCGTTTCCAGGACGGCCGCGTCCATCACGGTGTCGCGCTTTCATCGACGGTGGCGGCGCGCGCCGCCGGGTTGAGGCGCGCCCAGCCGCGCCGGCGGGCGCGGTTGGCGGCGTTCGCCGCCTCGAGCAGGCCGGCGCGCGAGGACACCGCGAACACGACCAGCAACGCGATCCACGCGGCGTTGACGGCCGTGCCGGAATAGATGTCCTGCAGGTATTCGCTATAGAGCCCATCGAGGATGACCAGCGCGACCGCGGCCAGCAGGAAGGGATAGCGGGCGCGCCAATAGTCAGACAGGCGCTCGCCGATCCCGATCACGCCGCCGCGGGTGAAGAGGACGGTGAAGATCAGCGCGATGCCGATGATGAGCTCCCAATAGGGCGGGTCGGTGCCAAGGAAGGTCTCGGTCTGGTTCTCCAGGAAAAGGTAGATGGCCGCTCCCAGGAAGGCGCCGTAGAGCCGGCCCGTGCCGCCCAGGATGATGATGATGAGCACCGCGCCGGCCATCTCGAACTCGTAGACGGCGATGGTGATGTTACCGCGCACCTGCACCCATATGGCGCCGGCGGCGCCGGCGATGGCGGCAGAGATGATGTAGGCCCTGAGCTTGCGCCGCTGCACCGGCGAGCCGATGGCGTGCATGCGGTCGACGTTCTCGCGGATGCCGATGAGCGCCCGGCCATAGGGTGAGTAGATGATCGTGCGGACGATCACGAAGCCGATGAACAGGAAGATCAGCGCATACCAGTAGTTGACGGTGAACCAGACGCTGTCGAACTTGAAGACGCCCAGGATCGCGCTGTTGGAGAAGTTGATGCCGTCGAAGCCGCCGGTCAGCGTGATCTCCCGGCCGCCGATATGGATGACGTCGAGGTCCTTGGCGAACTCGTAGAGGATGATCGAGAACGCCATCGTGAGCATGAGCAGCGTCAACCCGTGGGTGCGCAGGATGATCCACCCGGAGATCGCGCCGACCAACGCCGCCATCGCGACCGCCGCGAGGACGGCGGTCAGCGGCTCCGGCCAGCCGTTGTTCGCGAGGAGTGCGGCGGTGTAGGCGCCGGTGCCGAAGAGCGCGGTATGGCCGAGCGAGACGATGCCGGCATAGCCGACCAGTAGGTCGAGCGAGAGCGCGAAGAGGATCATGACGAGGACGACTGTCGCCAGCAGGCGGTAGCCGGGGAAGGCGAAATAGACCGCGATCGCCATGATCCAGGGCAGCGCCTCGGCCCAGCGCGGGCGATGGTCGCGCGAGAGCAGGCGCGAGGCGGCCTCCGCCGTCCGGACCATGGCGTCGACGGTCGACCGGGGCGCCGTGGTGGCGGTCGCGGCCTGGCCGAACAGGCCCTGCGGACGCCACAGCAGCACCACGAAGGTGATCAGATAGATGAAGAAGGATCCGCCCTCGGGCAGGAAGTATTTGCCGGCGAAGTCGATGATGCCGAGCAGCAGGGCGGCGAAGAAGGTGCCGCGGATGTTGCCGAGCCCGCCGACGGCGACGACGATCAGGAAGAGCACCAGGTAGTCGAAGGCGAAGGTGGGCTTCAAGCCGCCCAGGATCTGGATGCTGAGGCCGCCGCCGATCGCCGCCATGCCGCTGCCCAGGGCGAAGGTGAGGGTGAACAGGCGGCCGGTGTTGATGCCGCAGGACTGGGCCATGCGCCGGTTGTCGACGGTGGCGCGGATCTGGGCCCCGGTGCGCGTGCGCTCCAGCCCGTAGAACAGCCCCGCCGCGATGACGGCGCCGGCCAGGATCATGAACGCCCGGAAGATCGGGATCCGCTTGAAGCCGAGGTCGAGGTCGCCCTGCAGGAAGGCCGGGAGCTGGATGTTCTGCGGGTTGTTGCCCCAGATGAAGGTGACCAGCGCCACCGAGGCGAAGACGATGCCGATGGTCAGCAGCACCTGGTCGAGCTCGGAGCGGTTGTAGAGCCGGCGATAGAGCAGGAACTCCATGACCACGCCGAGCAGCGCCACCGCGACGAAGGCGATGGCGAGGGCCGCGAAGTAGGGCACGCCGAGCGAATTCACCAGCTTCACGGTCAGATAGCCCCCGACCATGGCGAAGGTGCCGTGGGCCAGGTTGACGAAGCCCATCAGGCCCATGGTGATCGAGAGGCCGACCGAGATGATGAAGAGCAGCATCGCGTAGGCGACGCCGAAGACCAGGATCGTCGTTGCCGTATTGACTGCGTATTCCATTAAGGCCCCTCACACCGCCGCGGTCCCGCCGCCCGACCGACGATGCGCCCCCATCGATGCCCCGTCCCCAGTCTCGCCCCGGCCTCGCCCCAGTCTCGCCCCAGCGTCGCCCAAGACTCGCTAGGGAAAGCAGCCGGCCGCAGTGCCGCGGCCGGCTGCCCCGTCGGTCCTCGTCGGTTGCCGCCGCGCTACTTGGCGGCGCACTTGCCGACCTTGAGCTCCTTGCACTGGTCCTTGACGGCCTTGAAGGTGCCGGTGACCTCCTGCATCAGGACGCCGCCCTGGCCGGCCTTGACGACCGAGATGTACTCGTTCTGCACGATATCGCGGGTGTCCGGGTCGATCATGATGGGGCCGCGCGGGCTGTTGAACTTCCAACCCTTGAGCGCCGCCATGGCGCCGTCGGCGGTGATCTTCTGGCCGCCGAAGGACTTGACCACATGGTAGATCGCGGCCATTCCGTCATAGCCCTGGACGGCCATGAAGTTGGGCGTGCTGTCCGCGCCGTAGGCCGCCTTCCAGGCCTTCACGAAGGCGCGGTTGGTCGGCGTGTTGAGGTTGGCGTGGTAGTGGTGCGTGGTGATCAGCCCGACGGCCGCGCTGCCCATGCCCTGGAGCTGGGTGTCGTCGGTGATGTCGCCGGGGCCGACGAGACGGATGCCGGCCTTGTCCATGCCCAGCGACCTGAAGGTCTTGACCACCGCGGAGGCATGGTTGCCCGCCGGCACGAAGACGTAGAAGCAGTTCGGCTTCTTGTCCTTGACGCGCTGGAAGAACGGCGTGAAGTCGGGCACGTCGCGCGGGCCGCCCATCGGGATCGAATCGACGAGCTTGCCGCCGCCGGCCGCGAAGCCGCGCGCGAAGGCGGCGACGCTGTCCTTGCCCGGCGGATAATTGGTGTAGCCCGACGCCGCGGTCTTGCAGCCGAGTTTCTTGGCCGCGTGCTCGCCCATGATGTAGCCCGACTGCCACATGGTGAACGAGACCCGCGCCATGTAGGGCGACAGGCTCGGGATCCACGAGGTCCCGGCGTTCATGATCACCACCGGAACCTTCGCGGCGGTGGCGAGCGGCGCCACCGACATGGCGTTGGGCGAGAAGACGAGGCCGGTCAGGATCTCGACCTTCTCGCGGGTGATCAGCTCCTGCGCCGCGGCCTTGGCGATCGGCCCGCCGGGGCGCTTCGAATCGCGGATGATCAGCCGCACCGTGTGCGGCGCGATCTGCTTGGCGTGTTGCTTCATGTAGAGCCGCGCGCCCTTTTCGATCTGGTCGCCGAACTGAGCGGCGCCGCCCGACTTGGTGATGATGAAGCCGACTTTGACCTCGCGCGCCTGGGCCGCGCCCGCCAACACAATGGCGGCCGCGCCGGCGGCGAGGACTACCTTCATGCTACGCATCGAATGCCTCCCTTTGCGCATTCCACCGCCCGCGGTTCGCCCGCGGGCGGTTCGTGACATCCCGGGTGCCCCATGCACCCGCGGGCTTGCCGGCAAGGTCCGGCGCCGAGGCGGGGTCCGCCGTCAATTGCCGCACTTGCCGATCTTGAGCTCCTTGCACTTGTCCTTCACGGCCTTGAAGGTCCGCAGGACCTTGTGCCGCAGCGTGCCGTTGTCGTTGTAGACCTCGGAGACGTAGATGTTCTGCACGATATCGCGCGTCTGCGGATCGACCATGATCGGGCCTCGGGGGCTGTTGTGCCTCCACCCGCGCAGCGCCGCGATGGCGCCGTCGGCCGTCAGGCGCTTGCCCTTGGCGGCCTTGATGACGTGGAAGATCGCGGCCATGCCGTCGTAGCCGCCGACGCTGACGAAATCGGGCACCGCCTTGTCGCCGTATTCCGCCTTGAACGCCTTGACGTAGGCCTGGTTGGCGGCGTTCGGCAGGTCGGCGTGATAGTGGATCGCCACCACCGTGCCGGCGATGTTCGGGCCGATGCTCTGGAGCTGCAGGTCGTGGGTCACGTCGCCCGGGCCGATCAGCTTGATGCCGGCGGCCTTCATGTTGAGCGCGACGTAGGTCTTGGAGGCCGCCGCGGCGTGGTTGCCGCCCGGCACGAAGACGTAGAAGCAGTCGGGCTTGAGGTCCTTCACGCGCTGGAAGAACGGCGTGAAGTCCGGCGGGGTGCGCGGGCCGCCCATCGGCAGCGATTCGACCAGCTGGCCGCCGGCGCCGGTGAAGCCGCGCGCGAAGGCGGCGACGCTGTCCTTGCCCGGAGGATAGTTGGTGTAGCCGGAGACCGCCGACTTGCACTTCATCACCTTGGCGGCGTGCTCGCCCATGATGAAGCCGGCCTGCCACATGGTGAAGGAGATCCGGGAGACGTTGGGCGACAGCGTGGTGATCCACGAGGTGCCGGCGTTCATGATGACGACCGGGACCTTGGCGGCGGTGGCCAGCGGCGCCACCGACATGGCGTTGGGCGAAAAGACCAGGCCGGTCACCAGCTCGACCTTCTCGCGGGTGATCAGCTCCTGCGCCGCGGCCTTGGCGATCGGCCCGCCGGGGCGCTTGCTGTCGCGGACGATGAGATTGATCGTGTCGCCGCCGAGCTCCTTGGCGTGCTGCTTGATGTAGAGCCGCGCGCCCATTTCCATCTGGTCGCCGAGCTGGGCGGCACCGCCCGATTTCGGGGCGATGAAGCCGATCTTGATCTCGCGGGCCTGGGCCGCGCCCGCCGCGATCGTGGCGGCCCCCGCCACCGCGAGCATGATCTTGATGGTACGCATTGATTGCCTCCCTGTGGGTACCCGGTTCCAGCCTTTGCACCAGTGGCCGGTTGATGAACCGCAGGCGGGATTTATACACGGCCCGTGCGGTTTCTCCAAAATATCCGCCGGCTTCAGCAGATTAGCCCGGCCGGCCGGGACGGGCGCGCAAAAATGTCGTCTGCCGGGCGCAATGCGGTTGGCGCCCGCCCGCTCTCAGCGCTTGACGGCCGTGACGATCCAGGAGCTCGAGCCGAGGTGCACGCCGACCGGGCCCGCATGGGCGCCGAGCGCCTCGCGCAGCTCGCGGCGGACGAGGTCCTTGGTCGCGGTATCGGCGGCGGCGAGGGGCGCTGCCACCGGACCCATCTCGATCAGGAAATCGGCGGCGTCCTCGGGCGCCTCGCCGACCCTGAGATCGACGTCGAAGCGCTCGAAGCCGACGTTCGACCAGCCGGCGGCCTCGAGAAAGCCGCGCACGAAGTCCTCGTCCTCGAAGGCGAATTGTCCCGGGTCGCCGGGCGCCGGCCGCGGCGGCAGCTCGACGTGGGGCCGCGCGATCGGCACCGCCGTCATCGCCCAGGGGTTGTCCTTGCGCGTCCGCCAGGCGCCGAAGGCCAGCCGCCCGCCGGGCCTGGTCGCGCGCAGCAGATTGGCGAAGGCGGCGGTGAAATCGGTGAAGAACATCACGCCGAAGCGCGAGAACACGGCGTCGAAGCCGTCCGGCTCGAAGGCGTGGGCCGAGGCGTCGGCCTCGATGAAGTCGACCGGCCCCGTCGCCTGCGCGGCGCGCTCGCGGGCGAGCGCCAGCATCGGCCGCGAGATATCGGCGCCGGTGACGCTGCCGCCCGGCGCGACCCGCTCGGCCAGCGCCAGGCTGGTGATGCCGCAGCCGCAGCCGACGTCGAGGATCGCCTCGCCGGGCTTGGGCGCCAGGCGCGCGATCGTCGCATCGCCGATCGGGGCCAGGGTGGGCTCGATGAGGGCGCTGAGGCGCACCCATTTCGGCCCCTGGATCTCATTCCAGAAATGATCCTGGTCTTCCATCCCGGATGGGGGCGACGGCTGCGGATCGGCTGGCGGCATCTCTGGGCTCCGGAAGGATCGTTGCGGGGTGTCAAACAACTTGCGCAATCGGCCGGCGGCGTCAACGACGATCGTATTCGGCACGCCCGGCTCCCGCGGCGCTCAGGGCGTCGGGGCGAAGAACGCGATCAGCAGACCGACCGTGACCACCGCGAGCGCCGTGGTGACCACGACGGCGGTGGCCGAGCGCTCGCGATAGGTGCCGTAGGCGCTGGCGATCAGGAAGGCGTTGACGCCGGTGGGCATGGCCGCGGCGAGGGTCGCCACCGCCACGTTGAGCGGGCTGAGCGCGAAGACCTGCGCCGCCGAGACCCAGACCACCGCGGGCACGACGACCGTCTTGATCGCGATCATGGCGGCGCTCTGGGCCGGGTCGCCGACCAGGCGGAAGCGGGCGAGCGAGGCGCCGACCGCGAAGAGCGCGGCGGGCGGGGCGGCGGCCTTCAGCATGTCGGCGAGGCGGTCGAGCGATTTCGGCAGATCGAGACCGGTCGCCCCCCAGATCAGCCCCGCCGCAAGGCCCAGGATGACGGGGTTGCGCAGCAGCGCGCCGCCCGCGGTGACGGCCGAGCGCCGCCAGGTGTCGCCGCGGCCGCGGGCCAGCTCGATCAGGACGGTGGTGAGCGTGATCAGCACCAGCGCATGCGCCGCGGCGATCAGCAGGATGCCGATCAGCCCCTCGTCGCCGAGCGCCAGATAGATCAGCGGGATGCCGAGCAGCACCAGGTTCGAGTAGGTCGCCCCCATGGCGAAGATCGCGCCGTCGTCGCCGCCGAGGCGGAAGACGCCGCGGGCCAGCGCGTTGGCGCCCGCGTAGACCAGGACGACGCCCGCGAAATAGGCGACCGGCAGCAGCGGGTCGACGCTGTCCGACATCTTGAGGCTGCTCACCGAGCGGAACAGCATAACCGGGATGGCCACGTAGAAGACGAAGCTGGTGATGCCCTTGATGCCCTCGGCGGTCAGCAGCGGGGTGCGCGCGACGAGGTAGCCGAGCAGCACCAGCCCGAAGACCGGCAGGACGATGTCGAGAACCGCTTGCAAGGTGGACGCTCAGCAGGGGGCCAGCCGGCCGATCAGCTTCCAGGTCGCCTTCTTGGTCTTCTCGTCCTTCTTCAGCCAGTAGACGCGGGTGCAGGTGGCGATGCACTCGGGCACGGTCTTGGTGCGGTCGCGGCAGCAGTATTCCAGGAACATCAGGTTCGACGCGCCGTCGCCGTCGAGATCGACGCCGCCGACCAGCGTCTTGGGCAGGAACTTGTCGGGAATGTCGCTCTTGGGGATCAGGAGGGGCTCGATGAAGAGCGCATCCTCCTGCGCGGGATAGATCACGGCCGCGTCGATCGGCTTGTCGGCGTCGCGGTAGCGGTTGGGCGCCACCGCGCGCAGCTTCGACTGCTTGGCCGGCGCCAGCGTGATCGCCCACCAGGGCTTGCCGGTGGCGGCGCAGGCGCCGCGCTTCCGCGCCTCGACGATCTGAAGCTGGAAGGCGTCGGCCTTCTCGCTGAACGGGATGACGGTCGCCGGCTTGCCCGTCTCGACCTCGCCGCGCAGGCCGACCTTGGCGATGTCGACGCGGGTCCATGGCGGGCGCGCCTCGCCGGCGGCGGTGCGGCTGGTCGGCGTGCGTTGCACGACGCCGGTGGTGACCTCGAAGGGCGGGGCATTCGGATCGCCTTTGCCCTTACCCTTTCCCTTACCTTTTTCCTTGCCGTTCTTGGCGCCTTTCTTGGCACCCTTCTCGCCGCCCTTTTCGCCGCCCTTCTTGTCGCCCTTGTCGGCGCCCTTCTTGTCGCCCTTCTTGCCGCCGGCGTCCTTGCCGCCGGTCTTTTTGTCGCCCGAGCCGGTTCCGGGGACCTTCTCCTTGCCGCCGCCGGGCGGGTAGTCGGTCGGCGGCAGCGCGCCCGCCTGCGCCCAGGCGAAGGCGACGGCGAGCAGGGCCGTGACGAGCAGGCGGCGTGGCCGGGCGATCATGCGGCTCCTCGAGGTCGGTTCTGGCCGGCGCGGCAAGATAGCGCATGGCGGCGCGCCCGGTAATGGGGCAATCGGACGGCCGGGCGGACGGCCGGGCGGACCGTCGCCGGACCTGATAGGCGGTGGCGGCCGAATGACCGATTGACGAAGCGGGAGACGCGCTTCTATCGTCCGTGCTTACGTTGACGTAAACGGAAATCGACCGCGATGAGCACCCCCTCCACCGCATTCCCGAACCTCTTCAAGCCGATCAAGGTCGGTCCGCACGAGCTCGCGAATCGCGCGCTGATGGGCTCGATGCACACCAACCTCGAGGAAACGGGCGAGGGGCTGGCGCGGCTCGCGGCCTTCTACGCCGAGCGCGCGCGCGGCGGCTGCGCGCTCATGGTGACCGGCGGCTTCGCGCCCAACCGGGCGGGACGCATGAACCCGCCCGCGGCCTATATCGAGAGCGAAGCCGATATCGAGGGCCACGCGCAGATCCCCGCCGCGGTGCAGGCCGAAGGCGGGCGCATCCTGCTGCAGCTCCTGCATGCCGGCCGCTACGGCTATCACGACGAGATCGTGGCGCCCTCGCCGATCAAGTCGCCGATCAACAAGGACGTGCCGCGCGAGCTCTCCGACGAGGAGATCGAGGAGACCATCGCCGACTTCGCGCGCGCCGCCAAGCTGGCGCAGCAGGCGGGCTACGACGGCGTCGAGCTGATGGGCTCGGAGGGCTATCTGGTCAACGAGTTCACCGCGCCGCACACCAACAAGCGCGAGGACCGCTGGGGCGGCAGCTTCGAGAACCGGGCGCGCTTTCCGGTCGAGATGATCAAGGCGGTGCGCGCGGCCACCGATCCCGGCTTCATCATCATGTACCGGCTCTCGGTGCTCGACATCGTCGAGGACGGCAGCCCCTTCGAAGAAGTAGCAGCACTCGCCAAGATGGCCGAGGCGGCCGGCGTCGATATCCTCAACTCCGGCGTCGGCTGGCACGAGGCGCGCATCCCGACCATCGCCCAGGCGGTGCCGCGCGGCGGCTGGGCCTGGGCGACGGCGCGGCTCATGGGCGCGGTCGCGGTGCCGCTCATCGGCTCGAACCGGATCAACACGCCGGAGGTCGCCGAGCGCATCATCGCCGAGGGCGAGGCCGACATGGTCTCGATGGCGCGGCCCTTCCTCGCCGATGCCGACTTCATGGCCAAGGCGCGCGGCGGCCGGGCCCAGGACATCAACACCTGCATCGCCTGCAACCAGGCCTGCCTCGATCACTATTTCACCGGCGAGCCGGCGACTTGTCTGGTCAACCCGCGCGCCGCGCGCGAGACCGAGCTGTCCTGGGGGCCGGCGACTGCGGCAAAGAAGGTTGCGGTGGTGGGCGCCGGCGTGGCCGGCCTGGCCTGCGCCACCATCGCCGCCGAACGCGGGCACGCGGTGACGCTGTTCGAGGCGCATGACGCCATCGGCGGCCAGTTCGCGCTGGCCCGCGCGATCCCGGGCAAGGAGGAGTTCGACGAGACGCTGCGCTACTACCGCGGCCGCATCGCCGCGACCGGCGTCGAGCTCAAGCTGGGCAAGGCGGCGAGTGCTCCCGATCTTGAAGGCTTCGACGAGACGGTGATCGCCTGCGGCGTCGCCCCGCGCGTTCCCGAGATCGACGGCGTCGACCATCCCACGGTGATGACCTACGAGGAGTTGCTGTCCGGCGCGCGCGAGCCCGGACGGCGGGTCGCGGTGATCGGCGCCGGCGGCATCGGCGTCGACGTCGCGGTTCATCTGGTCGAGCGCGGCCACAGGAGCCACCGCGACGTCACCGCCTTCCGCGCGACCTGGGGCGTCGACGGCGCGCCGGCGCCGCCCGCGCCGGCGCACGAGGTGGTGCTGCTGCGGCGTAGCGACGGGCGCATGGGGGCGGGGCCCGGCAAGTCGACCGGCTGGGTGCACCGGCTGGTGCTGCTGCGCGCGCATGTCGAAATGATTGGGGGCGCGATTTACCGCCGTATCGACGACGCGGGGCTGCATATCACGGTGGGCGGCGCGGACCGGGTGATCGCCTGCGACAGCGTGGTGCTCTGCGCCGGACAGGAGCCGCGCGACGCCATGGTGGGCGAACTGCATGCCACGGGCGCCTCGGTGCATGTGATCGGCGGCGCCAGGCTCGCCCGCGAGCTCGACGCCCAGCGCGCCATCGAGGAGGGCGTGCGCCTCGCCGCCGCGCTATAGTCGCCCGGCCATGACCGCATCCGCGACAATCGACCTCGGCGGCGTCACCGTCGACCGCGTGGTGGAGATGGAGTTTCCCTTCGCCACCGTGCCGCAGCTCTTCGTCGATGTGAGCGACGAGGAGGTGGCGCCGCACCGCGCGGCGCTCGAGCCCTGGGCGCTCGACCCGGAGAGCGGCCGCCTCATCATCGCCGTCCAGTCCTATCTCGTGCGCACGCTGCATCATACGATCCTGATCGACACCTGCGTCGGCTGCGAGAAGACCTCGACCTTCCTGCCGGCCTGGCACATGCGGCGCGACCGGAGCTGGCTCGACCGCCTCGCCGCGGCAGGGGTGCAACCCGAAGCAGTCGATTTCGTCATGTGCACCCACCTGCACTCGGACCATTGCGGCTGGAACACGCAGCGCATCGACGGCCGCTGGGCGCCGACCTTCCCCAATGCGAGATACGTGATGACCAGGCGCGAGGTCGAGGCGGCCGAGGCGCGCGGCGCCGCGCAATGGGAGGAGAGCATCGCGCCGGTGATCGCGGCGGGCCAGGCGCTGCTGGTCGACGGCGATCACGCGCTCGACGACCAGGTCCGGTTCGAGCCGACGCCGGGCCACACGCCCGGCCACGTCGCGGTCGGACTCGCGGGCACGACGCGGCAGGCGGTGATGTGCGGCGACCTCATCCACTCGCCGATCCAGTGCGCGCAGCCGGACTGGCGCTACCGCAACGACGCGGATCCGCAGGAAGCCTTGCGCACGCGGCGCGCGTTTCTGGAGGCCGGCAGCGAGTCCGGGCGCCTCGTCCTCACCGCGCATTTTCCCGCGCCGTCGATGGGCCGGGTGGTGACCGAGGGCGAGGCCTTCGGCTTCGAGTTCGTGTAGAGCGGATCGCGATTGGATTGGATCGTTTCCCGATTGAATCCGATCACGTGAATCCGATCTGGCGCGCCATCACGTCGTTTTGATGGACTTGCATCGAGCGTTACTTGACGGCCAGCGGAAGCGGCGTGGATAGTCGCCGGCCATGGTGGCAGTCCTCATCGTCGATGACGAACAGGACCTGCGGTCGAGCATCGCGATGGTCCTGAAGGACGCCGGCTTCGACGTCGTCGAGGCCGGCGACGGCGCCGCCGCGCTTCCCATCCTGCGAGACCAAGCGGTCGACCTGCTGATCACCGATCTGGTGATGCCGGGGATCGAGGGCATGGAGCTGGTGCGGCTGCTGGCGGGCCGGGCGCGCCGGCCGGCGATCATCGTGATGTCCGCCCATCACGGCGAGGAGCGCGGCGCGTATCTCGAGCTCGCCGGCAGGCTCGGCGCCGACCGCACGCTGAAGAAGCCCTTCAAGGCGAGGGAGCTGCTGGAGGCCGTGCGGCAGGTGATGGCCGTGAAGCCCGCCTGAGCGCGCGGGACCGAAGCTATGCCGGCCGGGGCGCGCCCGCGCGGAGCACCGCACCCGGCGCGAAGGGCACGCTGGCCGACAGCCCGCCGTCGGCGACGATGGCGTGGCCGTTGACGTAGGACGACTCGTCGCTCGCCAGGAACAGCGCGACGTTCGCCATCTCCTCGGGCGCGCCGTAGCGCTGCAGCGGATTGAGCTGGCCGATCTTGTCCTCGGTGCCGCGCTCGCGGGCGCGCTCGAAGATGAACCTGGTCATGCCGGTCTCGATCAGGCCGGGGCAGATCGCGTTCACGCGCACGCCGGTGCCGATGAGCTCGGAGGCCGCCGACTTGGCGAGGTTGATCACGCCGGCCTTGGTGGCGCTGTAGACGACGGGGCCCGCGTTGCCGGCGACGCCCGCGACCGAGGCCGTCATCACGATCGCGCCCTTGCCGGCCTCGACCATCGGCGGGGCGGCGTAGCGGAGCGCCAGCAGCGGGCCCAGCAGGTTCACCGCGATCACGCGCTCGAACATCTCGGCCGAATACTCGGTGAACGGCACCGGATCGCCGCTGATCCCGGCATTGGCATAGTAGGCGTCGATGCCGCCGAAGGCGGCGATGCAGTTGGCGACGATGGCCTGGCTGTCGGCTTCCTTTGAGACGTCGGCCGTCATCGCGTGGGCCTCGCCGCGCGCCTTGGTGATCGCGGCGACCGTCTCGTCGAGCCCGTCCTGGCTGCGGTCGACGGCGAGCACCTTGGCGCCCTCCTTGGCGAACAGGATCGCGCTCGCCCGCCCGATGCCGCTCGCCGCCCCGGTGACCACCGCGCGCTTGCCCTTCAGTCGTGCCATTGCTCGTTGTCCTTTGTGATTCAGTTTCAGGGGTCGGCTGGATCAGGATCGGGCGAACTCGCCGAGATAGCGCATCGCCGCGATGGCGCGGCTGCCGTACCAGGAGGCGTACTCGCCGTCGATGACGCGGCAGCGTTCGGGCGGCAGGCCGTGCGCCGCGGCGAACGCCGCCGCGTGCGCATTGGTAAAGGCATAGGGCTCGGTTGAGAAGAGGAAGAGGTCGGCCGCGCGCAGCAGCGTCTCGTCGACCGCAATCTCGGGATAGCGCGTGTCGTCGCGGTGGCCGAGGGTCCGCCAGTTGATGAGCGCGAGGCTGCGCGCGATGTAGGTGTCGCGGCTCACCGTCATCCAGGGATCCTTCCAGCAGAAATAGCAGACGCGCTTCGCGGGTAGCTCCGCCGCCTCGGCGCGCAGCCTGTCGTAGGCCGCCTGGAACGCCGCGCACATCGCCTCCGCTTCTGGCGCGCGTCCGAAGATGCCGCCGAGGAGGCCGATCAGCGCCGGTACGTCGGCGGGCGCGTTCGGATGGGTGACGATGACGTGCGGCACGAAGGCGCGCAGCGCCGCGTCCATCTCGCGGGTGTTCTCGTCGATGTTGAGGATCGCGTGGGTGGGCGCGATTGCTTTCAGCTTCGTCAGGCTCACCTTCTTGGTGCCGCCGATGGCGGGGATGTCCTGCACGACCTCGGCGGGGTGGATGCAGTACCGCGTGCGCGCCACCAGCCGGCCGGCGAGGCCGAGGTCGACCATCAGCTCGGTGATCGAGGGCACGAAGCAGGCGATGCGCGCGTGCGCTCCCGCGGGGGCGTGGGCGCGGCCGGCGGCGTCGATGAGCATCGGGCTGGACTTATGTGGGCTGGACTTATGTGGGCCGGACATGGGCTGTGGGCTGGACATGGGCGGCCAATCTAGCCTTTCCTGCCGAAGCTGGGCAGGGCGAAGGTGGCGCGGACGATGGCGGGCGGAGTGGAGCTGCCGGTGGTTTTCATGTCGAAGGACGGCGCGGACTGACGGGTCTTGAGTTTGCCGGCCTGGCGACGTGATATGCGCCCCGGGCAGGTGAACCGTTGGGGGAGGCGGGCTTGGCGGGCGAGTGGGAGGAAACCGGGCGCGGGGTCGTGCATCCCTGGCTCTGCGACCAGTTCGGGCATCTGAACGTACGCAACTACGTGCAGTTCTTCGACGACGCGAGCTTCCAGATCTGGACGCTGCGCGGGGTCGGCGTGCGGCGCCTGCGCGCGCACGGCGTCATCGCCGTCGTCGCCAGCACCAAGTACGACTTCGTGAAGGAGCTGCTGGCCGGCCAGCTCGTGGTGATGCGGAGCGCCTTCACCCATCTCGGCGAGAAGAGCGTCGGCTACGCGACGCGCATGTACGACGCCGACGACGGCACGCTGCATGCGGTCAACGCGGCGGTCGAGGTCTTCTTCGACCCCGGGACGCGCCAGCCCGCGGCCATGCCCGATTTCTTCCGCCCGGCGGTCGAGCCGCACCTGGTCGATCCCGACGCGGCCTGAAGGGGAGAGCGAACGATGAGCGGTTTCCTTGAGCTTCCCGATTACGACCGGGCGGTCGCCGGCTTCGCGCTGCCGATCCCGGAGCTCTACAATTTCGGCTTCGATCTGATCGACCGGCGCGCGGCGGAGGCCGACAAGACGGCGCTCATCTATGACGACGCCAATACCGGCGAGCTGCGTGAGATCCGCTTTTCCGACCTCGCCGCCGCCTCGGCGCGCTTTGCGGGCGTGCTGGCCGGGCTCGGCGCCGAGCGCGGCGCCTTCGCCTTCATGATGATCCCGCGCGTGCCGGCCTGGTACGAGGCCACGATCGGCTGCATCAAGGCGGGCGTGGTGGCGATGCCGGGCACCAACCTGCTGATGCCCAAGGACATCGAGTACCGCATCAACAAGTCGCGCGCGACCATCGCCGTCGTCACCGCCGAGCACGCCGAGAAGATCGAGGCGGTGCGCGCCAAATGCCCGACGCTCAAGCACCTGATCCTGGTCGGCGCGCCGCGCGAGGGCTGGCTGCATTTCGAGGCGGCCTGCGCCGAGGCCTCGCCGGATTTCCCGCGCGACAAAGCGCCCGCCACCCGAAGCGACGAGATGATGCTCGCCTATTTCACCTCGGGCACCACGGCCTTCCCGAAGATGGTGCCGCGCGACCACGACTACGCGCTGGCGCACGCGATCACCGCGCGCTACTGGCAGGACCTGCGGGCGGACGACGTGCACTGGACGATCTCCGACACCGGCTGGGCGAAGTTCGCCTGGGGCATGATCTTCGGCCAGTGGCAGATCGGCGCGACGCTGCTGCTCTACAATCCGGGTCAGGGCTTCGATGCCGACGCGCATCTGAAGCTGCTCGCCAAGCACAAGGTCACGACCTTCTGCGCCCCGCCGACCGCCTACCGCGCCTTCGCGCAGCTCGACCTGTCGGGCTACGACGTCTCCACGCTCCGCCACTCGATCAGCGCCGGCGAGCCGCTCAACCCCGAGGTCATCAAGACCTGGCGCGAGGCGACCGACACCACGGTGCACGACGGATACGGCCAGACCGAGACGATCAACGTGGTCGCCAACGTGCCGGGCCTCGACGTGCGGCCGGGCTCGATGGGCAAGCCCGTGCCCGGAATGCCGGTGGAGATCATCGACGACCGCGGCGCCGTGCTGCCGACCGAGGAGGTCGGCCACATCGCCATCCGCCTCGCCCAGCCGCGGCCGCCGGGGCTCTTCGCCGGCTACTTCGAGGACGACGAGGCCAACGCGAAGTGCTTCCGCAACGGCTGGTACTACACCGGCGACACGGCGAGCCGCGACGGCGACGGCTACATCTGGTTCGTCGGCCGCGACGACGACCTGATCTCGTCCGCCGGCTACCGCATCAGCCCCTTCGAGGTCGAGAGCGCGCTGATCGAGCATCCCGCGGTCGCCGAATCGGCGGTCGTCGGCAAGAAGGACGCGATGCGCGGCGAGATCGTCAAGGCCTATGTCGTGCTCGCCGGAGGCTACGAGGCGGGCGAGGCGCTGGTGAAGGAGCTGCAGGATTTCGTGAAGTCCGTGACCGCGCCTTACAAGTATCCGCGCGAGATCGCCTTCCCCGAGGCGCTGCCCAAGACGATCTCGGGCAAGATCCGCCGCGTCGAGCTGCGCGAGCAGGCCAACGCCGAGCAGGCGCCCGTAGGGTGAGCGCCGACGTGCCGCGATCCGCCACGCGCGTCATCATCGCGGGGGGCGGGCCGGTCGGCATGGTGCTGGCGCTCGAGCTCGGGCGGCGCGCGGTGCCTTGCATATTGCTGAACGACCGCGACGGCCCCTCGCCGCAGCCCAAGGCGAACGCGACCAGCCCGCGCTCGATGGAGCACCTGCGGCGGCTGGGCATCGCCGGGACGTTCCGCGCCGCCGGCCTGCCGGCCGACCATCCGACCGACGTCACCTATGTGACGCGCCTGAACGGCTACGAGCTGGCGCGCCAGCGGCTGCCGTGCTGGCGCGACGCGGTGGCCGAGACCGCGATCGGCAGCGGTCCTTGGGCCTCGCCCGAGCCGGCCCAGCGCGGCTCGCAGATCTACCTGGAGCGCGTGCTCTACGCGCGGCTCGCCGATTTCCCCGCGATCGACCGGCGCTTCGGCTGGCGCCTGGATGGCTTCGAGGCGCGCGCCGACGGCGTCGCCGTGCGCGCGGTCGAGGTCGCGACCGGCAAGGAGGCGGTGCTGGAGGGCGACTGGCTGGTCGGCTGCGACGGCCCGTCGAGCGTGGTGCGCAAGGGGCTCGGCATCGAGTACGAGGGCGACGCGGGGATCGAGCGGCCGATGATGGGCGGCACCATGCTGGCGGTCCATCTCCGTCTCGACCGGCGACCGGCCGACGGGCCGCGGCCGGAGCGGTCGTGGCAGTTCTGGACCGTCAATTCCGAGATCCGCACCTTGATGATCGCGCTCGACGGGGCCGACGAGTTCGTCGTTCATATCGCCATGACGGCGGACGAAGTACCGAGCACAGACGAAGCGCGGGCGCTGGTCGAGCGCGCCGCCGGCGGGCCGGCCGTGAAGGAGATCATCTCGGCCACGCCCTGGAAAGCCGGATACCGGCTGCTCGCCCAGCGCTACCGCGCGGGCCGCGTGTTCATCGCCGGCGACGCCGCGCATCTCTTCACGCCGACCGGCGGGCTCGGCATGAACACCGGGGTGGAGGACGCGGTCAACCTCGGCTGGAAGCTCGCCGCCGTCGTCAACGGCTGGGGCGGGCCGGGCCTGCTCGACAGCTACGAGGCCGACCGGCGGCCGGTCGCCGCGCGCAACCTCGCCTTCTCGAAAGCCTTCGCCGATTCGGTGGGGCGGACGCCCGCCAGCCCCGCCATCGAGACCGACACGGAGGAGGGGCGGGCGGAGCGCGCGCGCATCGGCGCGCATCTTCTCGAACATGCGCGGCGCGAGTTCCTCATCCCCGGCATCCACCTGGGCTACCGCTACGAGGGCTCGGCGATCGTGATGCCCGACGGCACGCCCGAGCCGCCCGACCCGCCGAGCAGCCACGCGCCGACCGCGCGGCCGGGGCACCGCGCGCCGCATCTCTGGCTGGCGCCGGGGGAGGCGCTCTACGACAGGCTGGGCCTCGACTTCACGCTGCTGCGCCTGGCAGGCGACGCCGAGACCGCCGCGCTCGAGGCGGCCTTCGCCGCGGCCGGCGTGCCGCTCGCCACGCTCGAAGTCGAGGCGGCGGGCGCGCGCGATCTCTACGAAGCCGATCTCGCCCTCGTCGGACCCGACCAGCACGTCGTCTGGCGCGGCGACGCACCGCCTGCCGATCCCGCGGCGCTGGTCGAGACGGTGACGGGCCGCTAGAGCATATTCCGCTCACGCGGAATCGGCGCCGGCCCGCTCCAGCGCGGCGGCAATCCGGCGCAGCATTTCCAGCAACGCGGCACGCTCGCCGGGCGCGAGCACGTCGCTCATCAGCGCCTCCTGCGCCTCGATATGGGCGCGCATCCCGTCGAGGAGGCGCTTGCCCTCCGCTGTCAGGGCGATCGCGTAGTTCCGGCGGTCGCGCGGCGCCCGGTCGCGGCGCACCAGTCCGCGCCCGGAGAGCATGGCGAGGACCGGCGAAAGCGTCGAGGTGTCGACGCCGAAGGCGCCGCTGATCGCCTTCTGGCTGACGCCCGGATTGGCGTCGAGGAAGGTCAGCAGGCTGAACTGGCCGGGGCTCAGCTCGAGCGCGCCGGCGATCCGGTCGATATGCTTGAACGAGGCGATCTGCGCCCGCCGCAGGTTGTATCCGACAAAGTCGGGCAGCGGCCCGAGGCCGCCATGGTCGCGCGCCCCGCCGGTGCCCGCCGCCGCCTCGCCCGCGCCATTGCCGCCCGCCTTCCGCTTCGTCACGGCGTCCTCGAATATTAGTTGGCATACCTAACTAATATTGTATATTAGACGCCGAATGGCAGACAATGCAATGCTTGAGTACGGGGCTGCGGTCGGGCACGGGCATGGGGTCGCGCGCGGCGCCGGCGCGGCATGAGCCCCGAACGGTAGCCGAGGATCGAGGCGGTAGCATGCTGAGCGCCGAACAGAACGAGCGGGTGACGCGGACCGGGCCGGGCACGCCGGCGGGCGATCTCATGCGCCGCTACTGGCAGCCGGCGGCGCTGACCGAGGAGCTTGCGGGCAACCGTCCGGCCGTGCCGGTGCGCCTCCTGGGCGAGGAGCTGGTGCTGTTCCGCGACGAGGAGGGGCGCTACGGGCTGCTGAGCCGGCGCTGCTGCCACCGCGGCGCCGATCTCGCCTACGGCCGGCTGGAGGACGGCGGGCTGCGCTGTCCCTTCCACGGCTGGCTCTACGACGTCGAGGGGACCTGCCTGGAGCAGCCGGCCGAGCCGCCGGGCTCGACCTTCAAGACCAAGGTCCGCCAGCCGGCCTATCCCTGCGTCGAGCGGAACGGCGTCATCTTCGCCTACATGGGGCCGGGCGAGCCGCCGCCGCTGCCGGTCGCCGACTGTATCGCCGCGCCCGATGCCTACACCTTCGCCTTCAAGGGCCATCTAGACTGCAACTGGCTGCAGTCGCTCGAGGTCGGCATCGACCCGGCGCATGCCTCGTTCCTGCACCGCTTCTTCGAGGACGAGACGCCGGAGAAGGGCTACGGCCAGCAGTTCCGCGACGCCACCGACGGCATCGCCCAGACCAAGGTGCTGCGCGAGCACGACTGTCCGCGACTGGAGGTCGAGGAGACCGGCTATGGCCTGCGCATCTTCGCGCTGCGCGGGCTGGGCGACGGCAAGACGCACATCCGCGTCACCAACCTGCTGTTCCCCAACTGCGCCGTCATCCCGATGTCGGGCGACATGAACATCGCCCAGTGGCACGTGCCGATCGACGACGCGAGCAACTACTGGTACGCGATGTTCACCGCCTTCTCCAACGAGGTCGACAAGGCGACCATGCGCGCGCAACGCATCGCGGCCTGCACGCTGCCCGACTACAAGCCCATCCGCAACCGCGAGAACAACTACGGCTTCGATCCCGACGAGCAGCGCACCGCGACCTATACCGGCATGGGCCAGGACATCAACATCCACGACCAGTGGGCGGTCGAGAGCCAGGGCACGATCCAGGACCGCACGATCGAGCACCTGGGCGCCACCGACAAGGCGATCACCGCCTACCGCAAGCAGCTCATGGCCGCGATCAAGGCGGTCGAGGCCGGCCGGGCGCCGCCGCTCACCGGCGCCGGCGAGGAGCCGCGCGCCATCGACACCATCGGCACCGACGGCGGCTGGGCCAGCGACTGGCGCGCGCACGAGGATGCCCGCCGCGCCGGGTCCGCCTGGGCCGGCGACGGCCGCTAGGCCGGCGAGCGGGCGGGCAGGCCATGTCGGGGGGCGATCGAACGAAATCCCGCGTTGCGACGCGCACCGGCTTCGTCGAGCGCCACGGGCTGATGGACAGGGCCGCCGAGACGGCGGGCCGGCGCCTGCTGAAGCAGATCGAGGAGCAGGGCATCGAGGTGGTGCGCTGCGTCTTCGCCGACCAGCACGGGGCGCCGATCGGCAAGACGCTGGTCGCCTCCGCTTTTGCAGATGTGCTGCGCGACGGCTGCACCATCGGCTCCTCGCTCTTCCTGAAGGACACCTCGGGCCGCACCGTCTATCCGGTCTTCACGCCGGGCGCGGGCACCGGGCTCGACGAGATGACCGGCATCACCAACGCGCTCATGGTGCCCGATCCGGCGACCTTCCACGTCCTGCCCTGGGCGGAGAAGACGGGCTGGGTGCTCTGCGACCTCTACTTCGACAACGGCAAGCCGGTGCCGTTCTCGACCCGCGCGGTGCTGAAGGACGCGCTGGCCGTGCTGGGGGAGGCGGGCTACGACTACACGTGCGGGCTCGAGGTCGAGTTCCATCTGTTCAAGCTCGAGGACGCCAGGCTCAGCCCGGAGCACTCCACGCATCCCGCCTCGCCGCCGGCGGTGAGCCTGCTCGCCCACGGCTACCGTCTCCTGAGCGAGGCGCGCTTCGACGAGCTCGAGCCGGCGCTGGCGCTGATCCGGCGCACCGCGGCCGGGCTCGGCCTGCCGCTGCGCTCGATCGAGAACGAGTTCGGGCCGACCCAGGTGGAGGTGACGTTCGACCCGGGGCAGGGGCTCGAACAGGCCGACATGATGGTGCTGTTCCGCAGCGCGGTGAAACAGGTCTGCCGGCGGAACGGCCTCCACGCCACCTTCATGTGCCGGCCCGGCCTGCCGAACCTCTTCTCCAGCGGCTGGCACCTCCACCAGACGCTCACCGAGCGCAAGACCGGCGTGAACGCCTTCATGCCCGCGGAGGAGGGGGCGGCGCTCTCTCCGCTCGGGCTGAATTTCGCCGCCGGGCTGCTCGAGCACGCGCCCGCGGCCTCGGTCTTCACCACGCCGACGATCAACGGCTACAAGCGCTTCCGGCCCTACTCGCTGGCGCCCGACCGGCGCATCTGGGGGCACGACAACCGGGGCGCCATGATCCGCGCCATCGGCGGCGCGGGCGACCCCGGCACGCGCCTGGAGAACCGCGCCGGCGAGCCGGCGGCCAATCCCTACCTCTACCTGGCCTCGCAGATCCATGCCGGGCTCGACGGCGTCACGCGCGCGCTCGACCCGGGCGATCCCGCCGACACGCCCTACGAGACCGACGCGCCCATGCTGCCCAAGAGCCTGATCGAGGCGCTCGCCGCCTTGCGGACGAGCGCGCTCTACCGCGCGGCGCTGGGCGAGCGCTTCGTCGACTACATCGTCACCCTCAAGGAGGCCGAGATCGCGCGCTACCTCTCCGACGTCACGGACTGGGAGCACCGCGAGTATTTCGACCTGTTCTAATCCCCTCCGGAGACCCCATGGCCACACAGCGACACGTCGTCAAACGGCGCATCCACTTCGGCGACTGCGATCCGGCGCAGATCGTCTACTACCCGCGCTTCTTCGAGATGTTCGACCGCGCCACCGAGGAGATGTTCCTGGCCTGCGGCATCGACTGGCAGTGGATGCACGCCAATATCGAGGGCTTCCTCGGCGTGCCGATCCTCGAGGTGAAGGCGAATTTCCGGGTCCGCATCGCCTACGGCGACGAGATCGAGATCCACAACTAGGTCGGCGAGATCCGCGAGAAGGTCTTCCGGGTCGAGCACGAGATCTTCCGCGACGGCCGCTCGATGGCGACCGGCAACGAGCTGCGCGCCCTGGTGCTGCACGACGAGGCCGCCGAACAGGGCGCCCGCGCGGCGCCCTTGCCCGACTACATCCTGGAGAAGCTGCCGCGCTGAGGCGGGCCGGCGCGCATATTCCGACCGTTGCACGAGCCGCACGGCGTCCATTCGCGCGCCAGGTCGATTGACACGCGATTTTTCCAGGTCATTCCGTCTATCATGCGCCCGACGCATGACGGGGCACTCGAGAGCCCCCGCGTATCGGGTAATTGCGGCGGATGGTGCATGGCTTCCAGCGACAAGCGGCGACGGCGTCGACGGGTCGTGCTGTTCGCGTTGGGTCCCGTGGTGCTGGCGGTCTACGGCGGCTACGCCTACGTCACCGGCGGGCGCTACGTCGAGACCGAGAACGCTTACGTAAAGTTCGACATCCTGCCGGTCAGCGCCAACGTCGAAGGCCCCGTCGTCGTGGTCGCGGTCGCGCAGAACCGGCGCATCGGCAGGGGCGCCGTCCTGTTCAGGATCGACGACCGGCCGTTCCGCATCCGGGTCGCCGATGCCGAAGCCGAGCTCGAGGTGGTGCGCAGCCGCATCCGCGGCCTCGTCGCCACCTACCGGCAGACCACGGTGGAGCTGCTGGAGGCGAACGGGCGCACCGTCTTCTTCGAGAAGGAGTACGAGCGCCAGAAGAAGCTGCGCCAGCGCGGGGTGGCGACGGCGACAAGTTACGAGAAGGCCGAATTCGACCTGTCGCAAGCCCGCCAGCGCGAACGGTCGTTAAAGGAAAAGGTGAACGTCGCCCTCGAAGAGCTTGGTGGGTATCCAAATCGCGCGCCTGAAAAACATTCGCTCTACTTGCGCGCCAAGGCCAAGCTCGACCAGGCTCTGCTCGATCTCCGCGACACGGTGGTGCGGGCGCCCTTCGAGGGGGTGGTGAGCAACCTGCGCCTCCAGGTCGGCCATCACGTCAAGCGCGGCGACAAGCTGTTCAGCCTGATCAGCACCGAGCGGGTCTGGGTCGAGGCGAACCTGAAAGAGACCCAGTTGACCGAAGTCCGCCCCGGCCAGCCGGCCGAAGTGGTCGCCGCTGCGTTGCCCGACGTGGTCTGGCGGGCCCAGGTCGAGAGCATCGCCCGGGCGGCGGGGGCGGAGTTCGCCATCCTGCCGCCGCAGAACGCCAGCGGCAACTGGGTCAAGGTGGTGCGGCGGCTGACCGTGCGCCTCACCTTCGCCAAGCCCGAGGCGCGCCGGGCGCTGCGCTCGGGCATGTCGGTGCGGGTGCGCATCGACACCGGCCGCGAGCGCTGGCCGCTCACCTGGTTCCGGGCCAATTTCGGCGGCACGCCCCGCGACCGCTTGCAGGCGGCGCGAAGCGCCCGATGAGCGCGGCCGCCGGGGGCGCCGCGGCGTCGGCGTCGGCGACCCCGGAGACCTCGCGCGGCCTGGTCATGGTCGCCGCGGTGCTGGGCACCGGCATGGTGGCGCTCGACATGACGATCGGCGCGGTGGCGCTGCCCCATATCCGCGGCACCTTCTCGGCGACCAAGGACCAGATCGGCTGGGTGCTGACCTCCTACATCGTCGCCACGGCGGTGATGATCCCGGCCAGCGGCTGGCTCGCCAACCGCTTCGGCCGCAAGGAGGTCTATATCGCGGCGCTGCTCGGCTTCACCGGCGCCTCGGTGCTCTGCGGCCTCGCCCAGACGCTGCCCCAGGAGGTCGCTTTCCGGGTGCTGCAGGGCATGTGCGGGGCGCCGCTGGTGCCGCTGGCGCAGACCATGATCCTCGACGCCTATCCGACCGACAAGCACGGCCATGCGATCTCGATCTGGGGCTTCGGGGTCGTGCTGGGACCGATCCTGGGCCCGACGCTGGGCGGCTATCTGACCGAGAACCTCGGCTGGCCGTGGATCTTCTACATCAACGTCCCGATCGGCGCGGTGGCGATCACGGCGGCCGTGGTGGGCCTCGGCCGGCGCGCCGCGCGGCCGCGCGCCAAGCTCGACCTGCCGGGCTTCCTGCTGCTCGCCGTCGGCATCGCCGCGGTCCAGACCATGCTCGACCGCGGCGAGCGCCAGGACTGGTTCGAATCGCCGGAGATCACGGTCTACGCGGTGGTCGCCGGGCTGGCCGGCTACCTGCTCGCGGTCCACACCTTTACCGCGCGCGAGAGCTTCATCAACAAGGAGATGTTCAAGGACCGCAACTTCACCGTCGGCGTCATCCTGATCTTCGCCTTCGGCTTCATCCTGTTGCCGCCTTTCGCGCTGCTGCCGCCCTTCCTGCAGGACCTGCGCGGCTATCAGGTATCCGAGGCGGGGCTGATCCTGTCGCCGCGGAGCATCGGGGTGATGGCGGGGATGACGCTGTCGGGGCGCCTGCTGGCGCGCCTCGAGCCGCGGCTCATCATGGTCACCGGCCTGCTCCTGACCGGCTGGGCGGGCTGGGACATGGCGGGCTGGACGGCCGATGTCGGCACCGAGGCGATCATCTGGAACGGCGTGGTGCAGGGGTTCGGCATGGGGCTCGTGTACTCGCCCCTGTTCACGCTGACCTTCGTCACCCTCAAGCCCGAGCTGCGCGGCGAGGCGACCGGCATCTTCCAGCTGCTGCGCAACGTCGGCTCGAGCGTCGCCGTCGCCGTCTTCCTGACCCTGCTGGTCCGCAACACCACGGTCAACCGGGCGAACCTGGTGAACAGCGTCACCGACTACAACGAGGCCCTGCAGTCGGGCTACCTGTCGGCCTTATGGAACCTGAACACACTTGAAGGGCTCGCGGCGCTCGATGCCGCGGTGACGCGCCAGGCCGAGCTGATCGCCTACAGCAACGATTTCTATCTGCTGTGCTTCGTCACCCTGGGGATGATCCCCTTGGCGTTGTTCCTGAAGCGCCCGCCCGCGCCCGACGGCTGACAGCCGCACCCTAGAGCAGGTCGTGATTAGGTCGGATCACTTCTTGATTCGACCAGAATGCGACCCGATCTAGGCGGTCGGCCGCGTCAGGCGGCCTCGGTCCCGGCGTCGCCGTTGGCGACGGACTGGACCACCTTGACCGCGCGGCTGAGCGCGTTGGTGACCATCTCGGAGGCCGACTTGTCGCCCTTGACGGTGGCGACGATCGCCTGGCTGTGCAGGCGGAGCACGGCCAAGAGGCGCTTGCTGGCGCGACCGACGTCGACGATCGAGTTGACGACGCCGGTCATCGACTGGCCGATCGGTGCGAGCTGCCTCAGGTCCTCCGCCTCGATCAGGCGGTTGATCTCGGCGACCTTGCGGGTCAGCTCGCGAATGTCGAGGCCGGAGATCTTGCCCCCCGCGTCGCCGGCGGCCGCTTTCTCCAGCGCCAGCGTCTTGTCGCTGATCTCCCACGCGATCCGGTAGATCCGGTGGGTCTTGATGGTCTCGCGCGCCGCGGCCAGCGCGCCGACATCGGCCACCGCGGCGGGATCGCCCGTCGCCTTGAAACGGAGTGCGTTGGGGACCCTGATGGTCGGCAGATCCTCGGGATTGTAGCGGTCGGGACCGCGCCGGTCGGGTCCGATGTAATTGCTGGTGACGACGAAGTCCTTGCGGCTGAGCACGAGGTTCGCCGTGCGCTCGGCGAGCACCTTGGTCGAGATCGGCTTGGCGATCAGGTCGTCGGTGCCGGTCTGCAGCGCCCGGGCGATCATGTCCTGCTCGGGCCGCCAGGTCAGCGCCATGATCACGACGTAGGGATCGGCGCCCAGCCGGCCCTCGCGGATGTCACGCACGATCTCGCTGATCTTGTCGGTGTCGCTGTCGATATCGATCAGCAGCAGCTCTACCGAATCGGTCTCGAGTTGCGTGATGATGTCGTCGATGGTCCGGCATTCGCGGATCTCGCGGAATCCCGTCGTCAGCAGCATGCCGCGCATGAGGGTGCGCATGCGCATGTTCGGGTCGTAATGCGCAACGCGTACCCGGTCCAGGGTGAACTCGTGTTTTGTCTGCGCCGTCGCCATGCCCTCGTGTCCAAAGCTTCCGATGCGCGCCGCCGACCGGCATATGCGCAGGGTTCTTTGGGTTTTAGACTAGTTGGAGGCAATGAATGCAACCTTAAGTATGATTAAAATTGCGGGCATCGGACCGCCTACCGAAACAGGCCGAAAGCCGCTGAAACCCTCGCGTTCCCGCGGCTCTCCCGGAGGTTTGCCCGGCCGCCGCGGGCCCGGCGGTCCCGCGGCGCTCAGGCCGGCGCGCCGGTCCGCTCGCTCCACAGCTTCTTGAGGTCGTCGCGGCGGATCTTGCCGCGGTCGTTCTTGGGCAGCGCCTCGACGAAATAGAAGGCCTTCGGCAGCTTCGGCGCCGGCAGGTGGCCGCTGCAATACTCGCTGAGCTGGTCCGCGCTCAGCGCCGCGTCCTTGCGCGGCACCACGTAGCAGACGACCTCCTCGCCATAGATACCGTCCGGCACGCCGACCGCCGCGGCCTCGTGCACGCCCTGATGGCGCATCAGGACGTGGTCGATCTCCAGCGGCGAGATGTTGACGCCGCCGCGCACGATGAGGTCCTTGGTGCGGCCGGTGACGGTGACGTAGCCGTCGGCGTCCATCACCGCGAGGTCGCCGGTCTTGAAGCGGCCGCCGCTCCAGTCCTCGAACGCGCCCTCGGGCGAGATGGTGCCGTGACAGGCCTGCGGGCCGCCGACGCTGACCTCGCCCTCGACGCCGGGCGGGCAGGGCGCGCCCCCGGCGTCGACGATCCCGAACTGCTGGTAGCGCGCCGGGCGGCCGACCGTGCCCATCTTGCGGTCGTCGTGGCGGTTGCCGCAGATCCAGCCGGCCTCCGACATGCCGTAGAGCTGGAGGAGGCGCACGCCGTACATCGCCTCGAAGCGACGCCACTGCGCCGGGCTCAGGGGTGCTGTGCTGCAGGTCATGAGGCGGAGGCTGGGGATGTCCTTCGCGGTGATCCCGGTGGGCTCGTTGAGCAGCATGTTGACCACGGTCGGCACGCCGGCGGCGAAGGTGATGCCGTGCTCGCGGATCCACTCGAAGAAGCGGCGGTGGGAGAACTTGGGCGCGATGTGGAGCGTGTGGCCGACCTGCAGCCAGGGCATCAGGCTCAGGATCTGCGCCGAGTTCCAGCCGAAGGAGCGGTAGTCGAGCGTCCTGTCGTCGGGCGTGAGGCCCAGCATGTCGAGGGTCGAGAGCCCGCTCAGCCAATAGGAGAGGTGGCGGTAGACGATCAGCTTCGGCCGCGCCGTGGTGCCCGAGGTGCAGAAGATCGCCGCGAGGTCGCCGGGGCCGTAGTCGGCGTCGACCTCGGGCGCCGGATCGGTCGCGGCGACCCGGACGAAGAACTCGTCGTCGGCCTCGCCCGGCGCCGGATCGATGCGCGCCATCGCGACGGCCTCGGCATCGACGCCCTCGGTCAGCGCCGGGCCGTCGAGGTCGCGGTGCCAGAGCACGAGCCGGGGCTCGATCATCCGCAGCATGTCGGCGATGTACTCGGCGTTGAGCTCGACGTTGAGCGGGCAGACGGCGGCGCCCGCGCGCCAGATCCCGAGCCAGGCGACGAGCTTTTCGATGCAGTCGGGCGAGAGGAGCCCCACCTTGTCCCCGGGCCCGATGCCGCGCCCGGCGAGAAAGCGGGCAATCCGGTTGGCATGGCCGTGGAGCGCGCCGAAGGTGACGCGCGTCCCCTGGCCGAGGTCGACCAGGGCGGTCTTGTCGGGGTGCGCCTCGGCATAGCCGTCGAGCAGCGCCCGCACCGAGCGGAACGGCAGGTGAGGCTCGGGATATGCTTCGCCCACGAGGACCATTGATGTAATCCTTCGCCACTCAACCTCGCCGGATTCCGAACCGGTGGCGAGGCGGCAGTGGACGCGGAACTTCACGACAATGCGGCAGGCCATGCAACGAAAATCACGGAGACGCGATTGCCATGCGCCGCTTTGCTGCGCGCCCGGCGGCCCGGGTCGACCGTCCGGTCCGGGCGCCGCAAATCCGTTTTCGCGGAATCGGGAATGACGAATGGCCGACTGGAGCAGACTGGCCAATTACCTCGAAGACTGGCGTCATCGCCTGTTGCGGTATCCGGTCGACCGGATCGAAGCGCGCCGCGCGCGGATATTCCACCCGGTCGAGACCGCTTCGCCGATCCCGCGTGTCATTGTCCAGACCTACCGGACGGCGGAGGTGCCGAGACCGATCCATGCCGCCGTCACGCGCTGGCAGGAGACGAACCCCGAGTTCGAATACCGGTTCTTCGACGACGCCGCTGCGCGGACGTTCATCGAGACGCATTTTCCGGACGAGGTGCTGCGGGCCTTCGACGCGCTCGTGCCGGGGGCATTCCGCGCCGACCTCTGGCGCTACTGCTATCTCGTGAAACACGGAGGCGTCTACGTCGATATCCGCATGGAGCCCTTGATGGCCCTGCGGACCATTCTCGACCTTTCCGCGCCGAAGCCGCCGGCCTTCGTGTCGGCGCGAGATATAGTGCGTCCCGGCGCCGGGGCCGGCTTCGTGCACAACGCATTCGTCGCCGCGGCGCCCAATCATCCCTTCCTGGTCTGCGCCCTCGAGCGCGCGCTCAAATCGATAGCGAACCGGGACTATGGCCGGAACGAACTGGACATTACCGGGCCGGGCTGCCTGGGCGCGGCGGTCAACCTGGCACTGGGACGGCCTTTCAACGGCCCGTTCGAACCCGGCGATCACGACGATCGAAAAGCCGGCCCCTTCCGATTGCTTCTCCACGAAGCGGACCCCTATCACAGGAAAGTGCACTCCCACCACGGCACCCCTTTCATCGTGACCAAATGCCTATGGGGGCAAATGTGGCGTGCCGATCCGGAGTACCGTCAGGACAGTTACTCCAAGTATTATAGGAAGCGTGCGGTGTTCCGGCGGGACTGAGCTTGTCGAGGTCCATGAGGCTGGCTTGCCAACGCCTGCGGTTTCGGGCAGTACCTCCGCTGGCCTCCGGCAGGGAGGCGTGGGACAAGGCGACAACGGTCATTGCCGGGCCCATGCGGTCGGATTGGACGGCAGCGTGATGTCTGACTTCAGCCTGTCGGTGTTGAACCCGCGCGGCGACGACCCGGATCAGCATTTCCACGACTACGCCGGGAACCCCGATCCGACGGTCCATGGGCCGATCAACTACCATGGTTATGCGGCATGCGTCGCCGGCCGATATCTCAGGGACGTCGATGCGGCGGTTCGGATCAACGCCCCGGTCCTGCTTCTCCTGCAGCCAAACTTCAAGACCTGTTTGAAGGCTCTAAAGAGATTGAAAGCCGCAGGTTTGACCGTGGCCGTGACCCTGAAGGAAGCGGGTCAACCGCAGTTCCACGCCCAAACCAGGAACCCCAGGAACCTCGCGGTTCTCATCGAGATCCTGAACCTGGCGGACGGCGTCTTGAGCTCGAACCACTACATGGTGCCGATCTACCGCGCGCTTGTCGGCGAGCGGGGCCAACCGCCGCCCCGCTTCGTTCCGACGCCATACCCGGTCGACGATCCACGCTGGGACCATTCCGTCGAGGTGGAGGGTCGGCAGGGCATTTTCGTCGGCACCAGGCACTTTGGTCAGCCCGGCCGCAATCATCTTCAGGCGCTGATTATCGTCGGTGCGCTGGCAAGGCAGCTTGATTGCCCCATCGGCCTGATCGGCGACAACGATCGCAATCTGAATGAGATCCTCGAGATCCTGGGCGTCGACCGCAGCCGATGCAATGTCAGGCGCCAGCTCCCGTATCCGGACTATCTGCGCTTCATGGCTCGATTCAGGGTGGTGTTCCAGCTCGACACGCTCGCAACCTGCGGCCAGGTCGCCGGCGACTGCACCCTGACGCGCCAAATCTGTCTAGGCGGAAACGGAAGCATCGACACGATGGTTTTCCCGGAGTTTCAGGCGGCGGGCCAAGATCGCGGCGCGCTGCTTCGATCGCTGGAGGAAATCATGACGAACGACGGATACTATCGGGACAGCTTGGCGACCGCCGAAAAAAGGGCGCAGGACCTGTTGTCGTTCGAAGTCGTCAGGTCCGAATTGGCAGCGTACTTCGCATCGATTGCCTAGATCGGATCGCATTTGGGCCGGATCGTAAATTGATCCGACCTAATCACGACCTGCCCTAGACGGCGCGGCCGCTCAATAGCGGCGCAGGTAGCGCCGTATGCGGCCCGGCTTCTTCCATTGCGATCCCGCGAAATGGATAGCGTAGGCACGTCGATTGTCGGCCCTCTTGCCCGAAATTTGGTTCCATTCGCTATCGGCAAGATGCAGCGTGACGCCGCAATCCTTGACGACCTGGTTGAGCGTGCACTGGTCCCGCGAGAGACGGAATTCCTGATAGCTGCGACCTTCGGCGAATGCGCGGATGCAGGGCCACATCTTTTGCGCGCTCTGCTTGCTCACCGACCAAACGCCCGAATTGAAGTAGTTCTGCCGTTCGACCGTGATGCAGTCCTGAGCGCAGAAGTGCTTCTGCGACTTGGCCAGGTCTCGCACGGCCACGAAGCCCTCGGCCAGCGGAAACGGCTTTGCCTCGCGCAATGCTTTTCGCGTGATCAGCACGTCCGCGTCGAGCCAAATGAAGTAATCGAAGCTGTCCCATTGGGACAGGAACCAGAGTTTCTGTGCGTGAAACTGAATATTCTTGTTCGAGAATTCGAGCCTGGTCTGCGTCAACAGCATGTAGTCGTAGCCGTTGACAGCGCACCAGGCCGCCGCACGCGGAGCCAGATCCCGGAGATAGATCGCCTTGAGGTCCCTCGTCGGCTTGTTCCCGTCGGCGAAGGCGTCATGAAAGTTGCCCACTGCGGCCTGGCCCACGAGAACGCGGAGGTTCCTTCCATCGGTCCGTGCGATCGCGGATGGGTGCGGTGGCGTCGGCGGCTCGCTGGCGCGACTGTCGGATAGCCTGAGCTTCATGTGCGCCTGAGCTTCATGTGTGCATGTTCACTTGACGCCACGCGCGGCCGTCGCTCCGGCGAAGCGCCGCGGGCAGGTTAGCGTTGACGGATCGATTTCGAACGGCGTCCTAGCAGCGGGCATTCGCAGTGTAAAGGCCTACGTTTGTTTCGAAATCGCTGGTGGGCCGACCTGGGATTGAACCAGGGACCTCTCGCGTGTGAGGCGAGCGCTCTCCCGCTGAGCTACCGGCCCGTTGGTGCGTTTGGGAAAGGTCGGCGACGATATAGCGCCGCTCGAAGCGGTGTCAACTGAGGCACTTTGATTCCAAAGGGTCACACGTGGCCCGTTGTCGTTCCCTCAGGCGCCGGGCGGGTCCGCGCCCTTGGCCGGCCTCGCACTGGCTCGGGCGCGCTCCTGAGCTGGTCGAAGGGCACGCGCAATCCAGAGGGCGATGAGCCGGGCTCATCATCCTCCGGCGTGGCCGGCAACGTATTCGCCGAGGCCGAAATTGCCCCGCGATATCGCCGCAAACTTATGAAATAATTCGTGACTTGGTGCTATTCCGCCGCCTGTGGCATGGTCCGCCCGCGACCGTCATGGCGCCACGCTCGAGACCTTTGGGACGCAATGGAACTCGCCGCCCTCATCCTCGCCGCCGGCAAGGGCACCCGGATGAAATCCGAGCTGCCCAAGGTGCTGCACCCGGTCGCCGGGCGCTCGATGGTCGGCCACGTGCTCGACACCGTGGCGGGGCTGAAGCCCGCCCGCACCGCCGTGGTGATCGGCCCCGACATGGAAGCGGTCGCCGGGGCCGTGGCGCCCGCCGCCGCCGTGGTGCAGCCCGAGCAGCTCGGCACCGCCGACGCGGTCAAGGCCGCGCGCGAGGCGCTGCCGGCGGGCGAGGGCACGGTGCTGGTGCTCTACGGCGACACGCCCTTCATCACCCGCGCGACCCTGGAAAAGATGATCGCCGCGCGCCAGGCGACGCCGCGGACGGCGGTCGTCGTGCTCGGCTTCCGGCCGCCCGATCCCGGCGCCTACGGTCGTCTGGTCCTGGGAGCGAAGGGGGGGCTGGAGGCGATCGTCGAGGCGCGCGACGCCAGCCCCGAGCAGCTCGCCATCGACCTCTGCAACTCCGGCGTCATGGCGATCGACGGCGCGCGGCTGTGGGCGCTCGTCGACGCCGTCGGCAACGACAACGCCAAGGGCGAATACTACCTGACGGACATCGTCGCCATCGCCCGCGGCCAGGGGCTCGCTTGCGCCTATATCGAGGCCGACCCGGAGGAGCTCTCCGGGGTCAACTCGCGCGCCGAGCTCGCGGTCGCCGAGGCGATCATGCAGCAGCGCCTGCGCGCCGCCGCCATGGCGAACGGGGCGACCCTGATCGATCCCACGACCGTCTGGTTCTGCCACGACACTGAGATCGGCCGCGACGTGACCATCGGCCCCAACGTCTTCTTCGGCCCCGGCGTGCGCGTGGCCGACGGGGCGGAGATCCGCGCCTTCTCGCATCTGGAGGGCGCCACGCTGGGCGAGGAGGCGACGGTCGGGCCCTTCGCGCGCCTGCGGCCGGGCGCGGTGGTCGCCCGGGGCGCGCGGGTCGGCAACTTCGTCGAGGTCAAGAACGCGACGCTCGAGGAGGGCGCCAAGGTCAACCACCTGACATACATCGGCGACGCGCGGGTCGGCCAGGGCGCCAACGTCGGCGCCGGCACCATCACCTGCAACTACGACGGCTTCCTCAAGCACCACACCGACATCGGCGCCGGCGCCTTCATCGGCTCGAACACGGCGCTGGTGGCGCCGGTGAAGATCGGCGACGGCGCCATCGTCGGCGCCGGCTCGACGGTCAGCCGCGACGTCGAGGCCGACGCGCTCGCGGTCGAGCGTGCCGAGACCAAGACCACGCCCGGCTGGGCCAGGATGTTCCGCGAGAAGAAGGCGGCGGAGAAGGCGGCGCGGAAGCGGAGCGAGCAGCAGGCCGCGCAGCCGAAGAAGCCGCGCGCGGCCGAATGAGCGAAGCGGGATAGGCGGGAGCGGGCGGGACATATGTGCGGGATCATCGGGATTCTGGGGCGGCACGAGGTCGCGCCGCTGCTGCTCGACGGGCTCAAGCGCCTGGAGTACAGGGGCTACGACAGCGCCGGCATCGCGACCTTGCACAAGGGCTGGATCAAGCGCCGCCGCGCCAAGGGCAAGCTGGTCAACCTGGAAGAGAAGCTGAAGGACCGGCCGATCGAGGGCATCGTCGGCATCGGCCACACGCGCTGGGCGACCCACGGCGTGCCGAGCGAGGAGAACGCCCACCCCCACGCGACCGCCGAGGTCGCCGTCGTCCACAACGGCATCATCGAGAACTTCCAGGAGCTGCGCGACGAGCTCGAAGGCGACGGCGAGGTCTTCGAGACCGACACCGACACCGAGGTCGTGGTCCACATGCTGACCCGCGCGGTCAAGGCCGGCAAGACGCCCCAGGAGGCGATGGCCGAGGCGATGACGCGGCTCGAGGGCGCCTTCGCGCTGGCCATCGTCTTCTCCGGCAACGAGGAGCTGATGATCGGCGCGCGGCGCGGCTGCCCGCTCGCGGTCGGCTACGGCGACGGCGAGATGTATCTGGGCTCCGACGCGATGGCGCTGGCGCCGCTGACCCGCCGCATCTCCTACCTGGAGGAGGGCGACTGGGTCGAGATCAACTACGAGAGCGCCGTCGTGCGCGACGAAAGCGGCCAGGTCGTGGAGCGCGAGATCCGCGAGACCGCGGCCTCGGGAGCGCTCGTCGGCAAGGGCAACTTCCGCCACTTCATGGAGAAGGAGATCCACGAGCAGCCGGCGGTAATCGGCGACACGCTGCACTCCTACTTCAACCCCGTCGAGCGCGCGGTCTACCTGCCCGAGCTGCCCTTCGATCTCGCCAAGATCCCGCGCATGACGGTGACCGCCTGCGGCACGGCGTTCTACGCCGGCCACGTCGGGCGCTACTGGCTTGAGCAGCTCGCGCGCGTGCCCGTCGACATCGACGTGGCCTCGGAGATGCGCTACCGCGAGGCGCCGATGGAGGCGGGCGGGGCGACCATCCTGGTCTCCCAGTCGGGCGAGACCGCCGACACCATGGCGGCGCTCAAATACGCGCGCGCGACCGGCCAGCACGTGATCTCGGTGGTCAACGTGCCGGAGAGCTCGATCGCGCGGGCCTCCGACGTGGTGCTGCCGACGCATGCGGGGCCGGAGATCGGCGTCGCCTCGACCAAGGCCTTCACGACCCAGCTCACGGTGCTCGCCTGCCTCGCCATCGCGGCGGGCCGGGCGCGCGGCGCCATCGACGGAACCCGCGAGGCGGCGCTCACCAAGGCGATCACCGAGGTGCCGGCGCGGGTGGCCGAGGTGCTCAACCACGACGAGCGCATCCGCGAGCTCGCCCATCAGGTCGCCGAGGCGCGCGACGTGCTCTACCTGGGCCGCGGCACCTCCTATCCGATCGCGCTCGAGGGCGCCTTGAAGCTCAAGGAGATCTCCTACATCCACGCCGAGGGCTACGCCGCGGGGGAGATGAAGCACGGGCCGATCGCGCTGATCGACGAGGCGGTGCCGGTGATCGTCATCGCGCCGTCGGACGATCTCTTCGAGAAGACCGCCTCCAACGTGCAGGAAGTGATCGCGCGCGGCGGCAAGGTGATCTTCCTCTCCGACAAGAAAGGCGTCGCCAGCATGACCAGCCAGGCCAAGCCCTGGGCAACCATCGAGCTGCCGACGGTCGACCCGTTCGTGGCGCCGATCCTCTATGCGATCCCGGTGCAGCTCCTCGCCTACCACACGGCGGTGGTCAAGGGCACCGACGTCGACCAGCCGCGCAACCTGGCGAAAAGCGTGACGGTGGAGTAGGGGCCAAGCCCCGCCCGCGCATGACCAGCCTCGCGATCAAGCTCCTGGTTTCCCTGGCCGCCGTGGGCGCGGTCTACGTATTCATTCGCAACATCCAGCACGGCGGCCGCCGCCGCCGGCTCGCTCTCTGGGTGCGCGACCGCCATCCCGAGGAATGGCGCAAGCTGGCATGGGGGCATAGGAACCTGTTCGTGGCCGGCGCGCTGGCCCGGCTGCACCAGACCGGCGCGGTCAGGGACGCCCATTTCCAGGCCGAGTATCCGAGCGTGCGGCGCTGGCCGCGCGACATGTTGGCGGTGCTGGCGGCGTCCTGCCTGGCGGTCGCGCTGGCGATCCTGGGCGGCGAGCATTTCGGCTGGCGTTGGTAGGCGGCCTCAGGCGACCCGCACGATCCCCATCATGCCCGCCGCCTGGTGCTCCAGGACGTGGCAGTGGAACATCCAGTCGCCAGGATTGTCGGCGCGGAGCGCAACGCGCGTGCGGCCCTGGGCGGGGACCAGCACGGTGTCGCGCCAGGGCCGGTGCGGATGCGCCTTGCCGTTCACCGCGAGCACCCGGAATGCGTGGCCGTGCAGATGCATCGGGTGTTCGAAGCGCGTGTCGTTGACCATGTCGATCACGTGGTCGGTGCCGCGCTTGAAGGTGAGGAGCGGCGGAACCTTGGTCTTCATCTCGGTCATCGCCGCGCCGTTCATGAACCAGAAGGCGCGGGTGTTGCGATCCTCGCGGAAGCGTCGCGCCAGCATCGCCGACATCGCCCCGCCCTCCAGCATCACCTTGTGGTAGGCGGCGCCGTCGAGCCTGGGCTCGGCGAGCGGGTTGGGCTTGTGCGCGACCGGCCAGTCGGGCGGGTCGGCGCGCAGCGCCGGCTCGTCCGTGTAGGCGAGGTCGACCAACCGGTAGGCGGCGCGGCGGTAGTAGCCGTCGACGACGCGGGCGCGGCTGCCCGGATCGCCGGTCATGTCGAGGATCACGTCGGCCCGCTGGGCCGAGCCCAGCACCACCATGTCGCCGCCGGGTCCATCGGGCGGCGCGTGCGGCGTCACGGGATGGCCGTCGAGGGCGACGATGCGGGGCTTCAGGCCCTCAAAGCGCAGGCCGAAGGTGCGCGCGTTGGCGACGTTGACGAGGCGCAGGCGCAGGCGCTCGCCCGACCGCACGGCGACGGTCTCGCGCACTTTGCCGTTCAGCGTCGCGGTGTTGCCGATGCGTCCGGCATGGGTGAGGTCGTGGGGATGGGCGAAGTTCGCGGCGATCGCCGCCTTGCGGTCGAGCCGCCAATCGTCGAGCACCCAGACGAGCTCGCGGTCGACCCGCGGCGGCTCGGGCTCCTCCACGATCAGCGCGCCGGCGAGCCCGCGCCCGACCTGCGCGCTGCTGTTGAAATGCGGGTGGTACCAGTAGGTGCCGGCGTCCAGCAGCGGGATATCATATGTGAATGCCGCGCCCGGAGCGATCGGCGACTGTGTGACGTAGGGCACGCCGTCCATGGCGTTGGGCACGCGCATGCCGTGCCAGTGGACCGTGGTCGGCTCGGCCAGCCCGTTCGTCACCGTGACGGCGAGCCGGCCGCCCTGGCGCCCGCGCAGGACCGGGCCCGGCACCGTCCCGTTGTAGCACCAGACCCCGGTGTCGGGGTGCGGCGGGCCGACGATGTTGACGCGGGCGGGTCCCGGCGACAGCGCGATCCGCGCCGTTGAAGCGGCGGCTGCGCCGGTGCGCGGCATCAGCCCGGCCAGCGAAGCCGCGGCTGACAGTTGGATGAAGCGGCGGCGCTGCATGTCGGCAAGCCCGGTCATGGGCCGATCAGACTGCCGAACCGATGGCGGCGTCAAGGCACATGTGCGTGCGGACGCGCTTGAATGTAGCCCGGTATTCGGGGCAGGCTGCTGGAACTCGTTGAGGCATTCGCGACAGTTCGGGCCGGACAAGGCGCCGGCCGCCTGGCAAGGAGACGATCTCATGACCAAGATGCTGAAACTCGGTACCGCGCTCGCGGCGATTCTGGTCGCCGCGGCGCCGCTCGCGCCGCGCCGCGCCTTCGCCGCCGACCCGGTGATGGAGCAGAACGGCATCCCCTATGCCTGCACCGGCATAGGCCAGGAAAAGGACGATCCGCGCTGGGCCGGCTTCGCGCTCAAGCTCGCCTACGCCGTCCAGCCCGACGGGGCGCTGCTGTCCGACGTCGCCGCGCGCATCCACGATGCCGCCGGGCGCCTCGTGCTCGACGTGCATTGTCCCGATGCGCCCTGGCTGATGGCGCAGCTGCCGCCGGGCCGCTACTCGGTGACCGCCGTGGCGCTGGGCAAATACACCCAGCAGGCGCGCTTCGCCGTCGGCGGCGGGCGGCAGAGCTACGTCGTGATCCGCTTCCCCGCGGAAGCCGGCCGCATGCCTCCGCAATAGCGCATAGCCCGCACGCGAGCCCTTTGCATTGCCGCAAGCCGCGGTGAGGGCTATGTCGTCTCCAGAGCAGATTCACGCATTTGGGCCGGATCGATTTTTGATCCAACCCAAATGCGATCCTATCTAGGTCATCCAATGCCCACCTCACTTCAACATGCGGGGATGAAGCCATGAATCTCGCCGACACGTCGCTCTTGCGCCAGCAGTGCTACATCGACGGCGCCTGGATCGATGCCGACGACGGCGGCACGCTCGAGGTCACCAATCCGGCCAACGGCCACAAGCTCGGCACCGTGCCCAAGATGGGCGCGGGCGAGACCGCGCGCGCGATCGCCGCCGCGAACGCGGCCTGGCCGGCCTGGCGGGCCAAGACGGCCAAGGAGCGCGCCGGCATCCTGCGCCGCTGGTTCGAGCTGATGCTGGAGAACCAGGAGGACCTGGCGGCGCTGATGACGGCCGAGCAGGGCAAGCCGCTCGCCGAATCGAGGGGCGAGGTCGCCTACGGCGGCAGCTTCGTCGAGTGGTTCGCCGAGGAGGCCAAGCGGGTCTACGGCGACACCATCCCGCAGCACCAGTCGGACAAGCGCATCGTGGTGACCAAGGAGCCGGTCGGCGTCTGCGCCTTCATCACGCCGTGGAACTTCCCCAACGCGATGATCACGCGCAAGGCCGGCCCGGCGCTGGCGGCGGGCTGCACCGTGGTCTGCAAGCCGGCGAGCGCCACCCCGTACTCGGCGCTGGCGCTGGCCGAGCTCGGCGAGCGCGCCGGCATCCCCACGGGCGTCTTCAACGTGATCACCGGCTCGGCCTCCGGGATCGGCGGCGAGATGACCTCGAACAAGACCGTGCGCAAGCTCTCCTTCACCGGCTCGACGGAGATCGGCAAGGTGCTGATGGCGCAGTGCGCCCAGTCGGTGAAGAAGGTGAGCCTGGAGCTCGGCGGCAACGCGCCCTTCATCGTCTTCAACGACGCCGACATCGACGCGGCGGTCGACGGCGCGATCGCCTCCAAGTACCGCAACACCGGACAGACCTGCGTCTGCGCCAACCGCCTGCTGGTGCAGGACGACGTCTACGAGGAGTTCTCCGCCAAGCTCGCCCAGGCCGTCTCGGGGCTCAAGGTCGGCAACGGCATGGACGACGGCGTGGCCCAGGGGCCGCTGATCGACATGGCGGCGGTCGAGAAGGTCGAGGAGCACATCACCGATGCGACGTCGAAGGGCGCGCGGGTGGTGGTCGGCGGCTCGCGCCACGACCTCGGCGGCACCTTCTTCCAGCCGACCGTGCTGGCCGACGTCACCACCGACATGAAGGTCGCGCGCGAGGAGACATTCGGGCCGGTGGCGCCGCTCTTCCGCTTCAAGACCGACGACGAGGCGGTGGCGATGGCGAACGACACCGAGTTCGGGCTCGCCTCCTACTTCTACGCCCGCGACATCGGGCGCATCTGGCGCGTCTCCGAGGGCCTCGAATACGGCATGGTCGGCATCAACACCGGCATCATCTCCACCGAGGTCGCGCCCTTCGGCGGCATGAAGGAGAGCGGCATCGGCCGCGAGGGCTCGAAATACGGTCTCGACGAGTTCGTCGAGGTGAAGTACCTCTGCATGGGCGGGATCGATGCCTGATGGGACAACAGGCGAGTCATGCACCTCTGATATGATTGGCGGAAGCCACAATATGGGTGGCGAAAACGACGATTAGGTTTCCGATGCCTTGTCGAATGTGTTTGCGCGACCTGCCGCTAGTCGACTCGCACATCATTCCGCGCAGCTTCTACCGGATTGATCATAGTGATGGGCAGCCGACAAAATTGGTGTCAAATGTCCCGGGCGAGCATCCGAAGCGAATTCCAATAGGTGAATACGATCAGATCGTATGCGAAGAATGCGAAAGATTATTCAGCCCATGGGATCAATACGCCAATGAACTTTTACTAACTGCTGTAGAAAATCGTCGTGACGTAATGAACAACGGGCAGGTTGTTGCCCAACTAATCCAAGAATATGACTACCACAACCTCAAGATGTTCTTCCTGTCATTGTTGTGGCGGATATCCGCTGCAACCAGGCCAATGTTCGGCTCAATTAATTTAGGTCCGTATCAAGAAATATTGAGAAATCTAATTCTGAATCAAAATGTAGGAGAGATAATTGATTTCTCGACGCTCATTAGCCAGTTTGATGCAAATACTCCAGTTCTCAACCCGCATTATGAGCGCTGGGATGGCATAAGGTACGTTCGGGTCTATTTGGCAAACTACGTTGCCCACACAAAAGTGGACCGCCAGCGTCCTCCGAGGGGCCCCTTGTCAGATGTCTCAATGCACCCAGACCGTCCGCTTTGCATAATTGCGCGCGATTTCCAAGGGTCTGCCGAGTATCGGATGCTCAGGAATATGCTGGACGACAATCCAAATCTTTTTCGAACTCGTCATTAGTGACGAAACAAAGCTCATTTGGTCCTTTTGAATCTCCAACATTTTGGCACATCCGAAAGCATCCAAGCTACTGCATCGATAGTTCCGTTCCTGTCGTTTGCTTGATGGACCTATCAGTTTTTGGCCTTTGATCGCGAATTTTAGAAAGCTCGAGAAAAGT
>Ga0302046_10000368_pt1 | contig 46490 bp, 39 predicted proteins | sample RVTome_11_FD_200261 | JGI IMG/M metagenome (GOLD analysis project Ga0302046, IMG submission 200261) | Soil microbial communities from uranium-contaminated site in the Upper Colorado River Basin, Wyoming, United States - RVT147D111 (version 2) ...
GAGGCACAGCTCGTACGCCACCAACAGCACCGACTGCGCGAGGTTGAAGGACGGATAGGCATCGGCTGCGGGGAAATGAACGAGATGCGTGCAGCGGTCGAGCTCCGCCGCCGAAAGGCCCCGGGTCTCTCGCCCGAAGACCACCGCGATCTCGCCGCTGCGGGCCATGCGCGCCATCTCGGGCGCGAGTCGGTCGAGCCGCCAATGCGGCCGGCGCTGCTTGCCTCGGAGCCCGCTGGTCCCGATCACCGCCTGGGCGCCTTCGAGGGCCGAGTCGAGATCGGCGACCTCGGTCAGGCGCTCGAGAACGTCGCGCGCGTCCTTCGCCATGCGGCGGGCGTCGTCGCCGCGCGGATCGCACCTCGGCGAGACCACGACCAGCCGCTCGAACCCGAGGTTCTTGAGGGCGCGGGCCGCGGCACCGACGTTCCCTCCGACCCGCGGCTCGACCAGGACGAATCGCACGGCGGATCCCGCCGCGCACGCGTCGTGCCGTGCCGCAGGGTCGGGGGTTTCGGGCATACTTCGAGCATAGCAGAGGAGAAAATGAGACTGTCGTGCAGCGGAAGCGGCCCGCTGGTGGTGAAGCTCGCCGGGGTCGCCGGTGGCGTCGGGCTGTATCGCGAGGAGATGGACCATGCGGTGGCGGAGGGGTACCGCGTCGCCGGCCTCGACACGAGCGGCGACCGCCGTGACGACCCCGCGCCTTTCCCTCTCACGTGGGATTCGTTGGCGGGCGAAGTCGCCGAGGCCGTCGGGCGGCTCGGCGACCGAGCCGTCCTGTGGGGAACCTCGTTCGGCTCGGTTCTCGCCCTCGCGACCGCCGCGCGCCATCCGGAGCGAGTCTCGGGCCTGCTGCTGTGCCATCCGCCGCACCCGGGCCGCCCGCCCCGTGTTCATGCCGCGCTGCACGGGTGGCTCGTCAGGCGGCCCTCCGCCGAGCGCCGCGCGGTCGCCGCGTTCCGCGTGGCGTTCGTCGTCCTCAACGGATGGGAGCTCGTAACACCCAGCGTGCTCGCGCGGCTACCGGCCCTGGCGCGCGAATCGAGGCGGGCGGCGACTCCCGGCTCGACCATCCTCCGGAAACTCGACCTGCTGTGGAACCACGACGCGGGACTGCCGCCTCTTGATGCCTCGATACCCACGACGGTCGTCGCGGGACGATGGGACGGCATCGCGCCGTTCTCGGGCGCGCGCGACCTCGTGAAGCGACTTCCCGGAGCGCGCCTGCGCGAGCTGTCTTTCTCCGGTCACGCCGGAGCCTACTCCCGGCCACGGGCCTACCAAAGGATCGTCGCCGAGGAGCTTCACTCCGTGGCGGGGTGACGCGGATAGGACTCGAGGATCACCTTCGGCTCGGGCAGCCGCTCGCCCGCCACCGCGATCATGGTCTTCTTCATGACCAGGGACTCGCCCTTGGTGCGCAGGGTCTCCCTGACGTCGACCTCGCGCTTGTAGCGGTCTCGCCGATCCTCCGGCACGCTTCGCGCGGCGCGCGTCGCGTCGTACTTCATCGCACCGTTCCAGATCGTCTCGAAGCCCTCCGAACCGTAGGCGAGGACCTCGCCGACACGCTCTTCGATGAGCGCGTCGGTGTAGTCGTCGTAGGTGAGCACGATCTCCGCGACACCGTCGCCGTCCAGGTCGACGATCTCCAGATCTCCCTGGCCGACGTTGCCGCCGTTCTCCGAGCCCAGATCCCTGGAATAGGTGCTCGTCAGCGTCTCCCCGGACGACGCGAAGACCTCGAAGACCACGTTGACGGCGCCGGCCTTGTCCTTCTTTCCGGTCATGTAGGTCACGACCGCCACGACCTGCTTGGTCTCGCCCGGGACGACGCGCGCCGCGAGCACGGTGCCGGAGAGGACCTGCGACGCATCGAGCTTCATGGCTTCGTAAACCTGGGCGGCGGTGTCGGCGCGAGCCACGCCGCAAAACCCGATGAGCACCGCCGCGATCCACGCCCCCCGTCGTCGCGCTCGCATTCCCCACCTCCCGGCCCACGGCCTCGGCCGGGCCGCCTTGCGGTCCAGTATCGACTTCCGCATTCCCGTTCGCAATGCGCAACCGCCGGGCGGCCGAGGCCCCCGGTCTATAATCGGCGCGGGCTCGCTCGCATCTCCCGGGTTCCCCATGCTCGTCTACACCGCGCGTCACGTGCTCCCGATCTCCTCTCCGCCCCTCGAGGACGGGGCGGTGACGGTCGCCGACGGACGGGTCGTGGCGCGAGGCCCGCGCCGGGAGATCCTCGCCGCGCACAGGGGTGACGCGGAGGTCCGGGACCTCGGCGACGTGGTGCTGTTGCCGGGTCTGATCAACGCGCACACCCACCTCGAGCTGGCGTGGATGGCCGAGGAGACGATTCCCGGCGGAGACTACCTCGACTGGCTCCGGGAGCTCGTGCGGCGCCGCGACGGCGAGGTCGAGAGCGTGGCGCGCGACGCGGCGGAGAAGGCGATCGCGGCGGCGACGGCACGCGGTACCGTGGCGGTGGGCGACGTCGGCCAGCGATCGTGGATGCCGGGGCTTCTGGCTCGCTCGCGCCTGTGGGCGGTCGTCTTTCACGAGTTGCTCGGCTTCCGCGCGACGGACGCCGAGGGCCTGCTCGAGCGGGCCGCGCGACGGCTCGACGAGATGGAGGCGGATACGGCCGGGTCCGGCGGCCGGGTCCGAATCGCCCTGTCGCCGCACGCTCCCCACACGACGTCGGCACCGCTGCTCAAGGCGCTCGCGGGCCGCGCCGCCGCGACCGGCTCGCCGCTGTCGGTGCACGTCGCGGAGAGCGAGATCGAGTCTTCGTTCTTGCGGGGCGGCGGCGGGGAGTTTCGCGAGTTCCTGGTAGAGCGCGGGGCGTGGGACGACGGATTCAAACCTCCGGGTCAATCGCCGGTCGACTACCTCGACCGGCTGCACGTCCTGTCCCCGAGGACGCTGGCGGTGCACTGCGTCCACCTCGGCCAGCGCGACGTCTCGCGCCTCCAAACGCGGGGCGTGACGGTGGTCACCTGCCCGCGAAGCAACGAGCGCCTCGGAGTCGGCCGCACTCCGGTTCCCAAGCTGCTCGGAGAGGGTATCCCCGTGGCGCTCGGGACCGACTCCATGGCGAGCGCCCCGGATCTCGACCTGTTCGCGGAGATGGCGGCCCTGCGGCGACAGCACCCGGGCATCGCTCCGCCGACGGCCCTCCGCATGGCGACCGTCAACGGCGCCGGGGTGCTGGGCTTCGGCGACCGGCTCGGGAGCATCGAGCCGAACAAGGCCGCCATGCTGATCGTCGTGCCTCTGGCCGCACCGTCCGACGACCCCCTGGAGACGCTGGTCTCCGAGCCCGAGGCGGTGCTGAGCCTGGACGCGGCTCCGTGGGAGGGCAAACATTGACCGTCTCTCTGGGGACCGTCCTCGAGTGGGGCCGGATGGTGAAGTTCTCCCACAGCATCTTCGCGCTGCCGTTCGCATTGTCCGGCGCGACGCTCGCGGCCGCGGGTCACGGCATCACCGCGCGGCAGGTGGCGTGGATCGTGGTCGCGATGGTCGGAGCCCGCAACGCGGCGATGGGCTTCAACCGCCTGGTCGACCAGGAGTACGACGCGCTGAATCCGCGCACCGCCTCGCGCGCGCTTCCACGGGGAGCGCTTTCCCGGCGGGCGGTGTGGGGGTTCACGGCCGCCCTGGCCGCGCTCACGATCTTCGCGGCCTTCCGGCTGAACGCGCTGTGCGGCGCGCTGTCGCCGGTCGCGCTCGCGATCGTGCTCGGCTACTCGTACAGCAAGCGCTTCACGTGGGCGAGCCACGTGTGGCTCGGTTTGGGGCTGGCGATCGCGCCCGTCGGCGGATGGCTCGCGATTCGGGGCAGCTTCGCGCCGACGCCGTGGGTGCTGGCGGCCGCGGTCCTGACGTGGGTCGCGGGCTTCGACACGATCTACGCCTGCCAGGACGTGGAGTCCGATCGCCGCGCGGGGCTGCGCTCGATCCCGGCGCGGTTCGGCATCGGGCGCGCCTTGGTCGCCGCCCGCTCGCTTCACGCGGCATCCGTCGCGGCCCTGATCGGGGTCGGATGGCTCGCCGGGTTGCACCCGGCCTACTGGCTCGGACTCGGCGCGATCGTGGTCATCATGGTCTGGGAGCACCGCATGGTTCGCACGCACGACCTGTCGCGCCTCGGCGTGGCGTTCTTCAACATGAACGCCGTGGTGAGCGTGGTCTACTTCGCGACCGTGCTGGCCTCCGTGGCGCTCGGGGAGGCCTCGGCATGACCGCGAGCGCGCGACACTCGCCTCGCCTCGTGCTGTTCGACGTCGACGGCACCCTGGTCGAAACCGGCGGAGCCGGCCGGATCGCGTTCGTCGAGGTCTTCGAGGCGATGTTCCCCGGCGACGGATTCGAGGACGCCGTCGCCGGCGTGCGCTTCCAGGGCAAGACCGATCCGGTGATCATCGACGAGATCACCCGCAGCGCGGGCGTCTCCGCTCGGTTCTCGACCCGCCGCGACGAGTTCTGGTCGCGGTACGTCGCCACCCTGGTCGAGGTCCTGAGGCGGCCGGGGCTTCGCCGGAGAGCGCTTCCGGGAGTGGTGGCGATGCTCGAGGACCTCGAGGGCAGAGCCGGCGTGTACCTCGGCCTCCAGACCGGGAACGTGGAGGCCGGTGCCCGCGCCAAGCTCGAGGCGATCGGGCTCGGCCGGTTCTTCCCCGAAGGCGGGTTCGCCTCGGATCACTGGGACCGCCGGGAGCTCGTGCGCATGGCGCGAGACAAGCTGGCGCGACGGCACGGCATCCCGTTCCCGGCGGAGTCGACGGTCGTGGTCGGGGACACGGAGCACGACGTCGCCTGCGCGCGAGCCAACGGCTTCCGCGCCGTCGCGGTGGACAGCGGCTGGGTCCCCCGGGACGAGCTGGAGGCGGCCAGGCCGGATGCGATCCTCGACGATTTCACCGACCTGGCCGCCGTGCGCGCCGCCCTGCTCGATGGGGTCTGACCCCTTTCCTACATTCGCTCAGTTGTCGTAGTACAGGTGGAACTCGTACGGGTGCGGCCGGAGCTTGAGCGGGTTGACCTCGTTCTCGATCTTGTAGTCGATCCACGTCTCGATGAGGTCGTCGGTGAACACCCCGCCCTTCGTGAGAAACGCGTGATCGTCGTGGAGGGCGGTCAGGGCGTCCTCCAATGAGCCCGGGGTGTGCGGGTAGGCCGCCAGCTCGTCGGGCGTCATCTCGTAGATGTCCCGGTCGAGCGGCTCGCCGGGCTTGATCTTGTTCTGGATGCCGTCGACCATCGCCATCATCATCGCCGAGAACATCAGGTATCCGTTGCAGCTCGGGTCCGGACACCGGAACTCGATGCGCTTCGCCTTGGGGCTCTTGGAGTACATCGGGATCCGGATCGCCGCGGAGCGGTTCCGCGCCGAGAGGGCCAGGTTCACCGGTGCCTCGAACCCCGGGACCAGCCGGCGATAGGAATTGCTGGTCGGCGCCGCGAAGGCCAGCAACGCACCGGCATGCTTGAGCAGCCCGCCGACGGCGTGCAGGGCCAAGGGGCTCAGTCCGGCGTAACCGTTGCCCGCGAACAGCGGCTTGCCGCCCTTCCACAGCGACATGTGGGTGTGCATGCCGCTGCCGTTGTCCTCGAAGATCGGCTTGGGCATGAAGGTCACCGTCTTGCCGTGGCGCTTGGCGACGTTCTTGATGATGTACTTGAACCACATGAACTGATCGGCCATCCGCAGGAGCGGGACGAACTTCATGTCGATCTCGCACTGCCCCGCCGTTCCGACCTCGTGGTGGTGCGCTTCGACGACGATGCCGACCTTGCGCATCTCGGCGACCATCTCGCCGCGCAGGTCGTGGTACGTGTCCGTCGGGCTCACCGGGAAATAGCCGCCCTTGTAGCTGGGCTTGTAGCCGAGGTTGGGCTCCTCGAAGCGCGCGGTGTTCCACGCGCCTTCCACCGAGTCGATCTCGTAGAACCCGGTGTGCTGATTCTGCTCGTAGCGTACCTGGTCGAAGACGAAGAACTCGGGCTCCGGGCCCACGAAGCACGTGTCGGCGATGCCGGTCTTCTTGAGGTACTCCACGGCCTTGCGGGCGACGTGGCGCGGATCCCGGGTGTAGTCCTCGCCGCTCACCGGATCCACGATGTCCGCGATCACGCTGACGGTGGGCTCGCGGAAGAACGGGTCCATGCAGGCCGTGTCGGCGCTCGGGAGGGCCAGCATGTCCGACACGTTGATCGCCTGCCACCCGCGAATCGAGGAACCGTCGAACCCGACGCCCTCGGTGAAGGTCTTGACGTCCCAGGTGTCGACGGGAAAGCTGCAGTGCTGCCAGGTCCCCAGCAGGTCGGTGAACTTCAGATCGACCATCTCGGCCTTGTTCTTCTTGGCGAACGCGAAAAACTCACGCGGTGTCATTCGTCGAATCTCCTTCCCGATCGTTTCGATGGCTTGTGAGTGGAGAACGCGTCCAAGCGGCGAGCCTCATGGCGAGCGAGCCCGCAGCGACCGGCCGTCCGCGCGGCGCACCGCCCGCCGCAGCACGCCGTCGAGCATCGGTCGGGTCAACCGTCCGGTGTGGGTGTTCTGCTGGCTGGGGTGGTACACCCCCAGCACCGGCACGGGCGCGGCGCCGCTCCGGACGACGAGCCGTGCCTCGGCGCCGTGACCGAACGCGGGGCGCGGGCTCGGGACGGACGCCGGGTCCACGCGTCGGGCTCGAGCCACCACCGCGTCCCACGCGACCCTGCCGAGCGCCACGACGACCTCGAGGCCGCGCAGCAGATCGAACTCGCGGTCGAGATACGGCGCGCAGTTCTCGATCTCGGCCGGCGTGGGACGGTTGCCGGGGGGAGCGCAGCGGCACGCCGCGGTGATGTAGGCGTCGCGCAACCGCAGTCCGTCGTCCCGGGACACCGCGTGCGCCCGGCTGGCGAGACCCGCGCGGTGCAGGGCGGCGACCAGCCACTCGCCGGAGCGATCGCCGGTGAACATCCGGCCGGTGCGGTTCGCCCCGTGGGCGGCGGGAGCGAGCCCCACGATCAGGATGCGCGCCCGAGCGTCCCCGAAACCGGGAACCGGCTTCCCCCAGTACGGCTCGTCCCGGTACGCGCGGCGCTTCACGCGGGCCACCTCGACGCAGTGGCTTCGCAGCCGCGGGCACTTCCGGCACCGCACGATCTCGCGCTCGAGACGCCCCCATTCGGCGCCGGTCGACGTCACGACTCAGTACCGCGCGAGGTATCGATCCACCTCCCAGGCGTGGACCGTCGCCTCGTAGTCGTGCCACGCGGCCAGCTTGGCCTCGACGAAGTGCTGGAAGGTGTGATCGCCGAGCGCCTCCCGCATCAACGGGTCCTTCTTCATGGCCCGGACCGCCTCCTTGAGGTTGGACGGCAGCTCGTCGATGCGCAGCCGGCGCTTCTCGCGGTGCGACATCGCGAAGATGTTCTTGTCCACCGGCTCGCCCGGGTCGAGCTCGTTGCGGACGCCGTCCAGGCCCGAGGCGATGATCACCGCGAAGGCCAGGTAGGGGTTGCACGACGGATCGGGCGAGCGCAGCTCGACCCTCGTGCCGTCGCCGCGGCGGGCCGGCACCCTGGCGAGCGGCGAGCGGTTCCTCTCGGACCATACGATGTTGGTGGGCGCCTCGTACCCGGGGACGAGCCTCTTGTAGGAATTGACCTGCGAGTTGGTCACGGCGCACATGCCCTTGGCGTGGGCCAGCAGGCCCCCGATGTAGTGCAGCGCCACCTTCGAGAGCTCCCGGGGCTCGCCCGGCGCGTGAAACGCGTTCTTGCCGCCGCGGAACAAGGATTGGTGGACGTGCATCCCCGAGCCGTTGATCCCGGAGATCGGCTTCGGCATGAACGTGGCGTGGAGGTTGAAGTCGAGGGCGACCTTGCGGACCACGAGCTTGAAGGTCGTGATCTTGTCGGCCGTCGCCACCGCCTCGTCGTACTTGAAGTCGATCTCGTGCTGGCCGGGAGCGACCTCGTGGTGCGCGGCCTCGACCTCGAATCCCATGGCCTGGAGGTGGTTGACGATGGCGCGGCGGCAGTCCTCGCCCTTGTCGATCGGCGTGAGGTCGAAGTACGCGGCGCGATCGTGGGTGATGGTGGTCGGAGAGCCGTCCTCTCCGCGCTGGAACAGGAAGAACTCGGCCTCGGGACCCATCATGACCGTGAATCCGAGCTCGGCGGCCGACGCCGTGACGCGCTTCAGGCACGTGCGCGGGCAGCCGTCGAACGCGGAGCCGTCGGGGAGCGTGACGTCGCAGATCACTCGCGCCACGCGCCCGCGCTCGTCGTCCCACGGAAAGATCGCGAACGTCTCGAGGTCCGGTTTCAGCAGCATGTCGGACTCCTCGATCCGCACGAAGCCTTCGATCGACGAGCCGTCGAACATGATCTGGCCCTCGAGCGCCTTCTCGAATTGGCTCTCCGGGACCTCGACGTTTTTGTTCGCGCCGAGGATGTCGGTGAACTGCAGGCGCAGGAACCGGATCTTTTCCTTTCGGCAGCGCTCGAGAATCGACTTCGCGTCCACCGGATCCCTCCTCCCCTCCTCTGCCGCGGGCCGCAGATAGTACCCTCGCCCGGGATAGCCGTCAACGGGTCGACTCCAGCTTTTTGCAGAAAACGCACTTTTTAATAATCAAATATGCCACACTCTATCAAGACAGGGATAACCGCACCTCGTGGCACGCACGAGCAGCGATATCGAAAGTCCAACAGGCCAGGAAGTAGGGGAAGGTGGAATCGGCCCCTAGGGAGCCTCGAGGACGGTGAGCGCACGATTCTCGGCGACGAACAGCTCGTCGACCCCGTCCCCATCGAGGTCCCGGACCATGAGATCCGTGATTCCGGGCCAGCGTGCCCGGACCCGCGTCTCGCCGCTCGCGGCATCGAGGATCAGCAACTCCCCTTCGGCCGACGCGACCGCGACTTCTCGTCCTCCGGACCCGAGGAGGTCGCCGGCGACCGCCGCAATGGTGCCCAATCGGAGCACCCCCACACCCTCGGCGACCCGATCGATCACGAGCTTCCATCCGCTCCCTGCCGGGACCCGTGCCGCCGCCGTCCCGTCCGCCTGGTACCAGCCGACGGTCTCGTCCACCGCGAGCGCAACCGCCGCCGCTCCGGCTGCGGGAACGACGACCGCTGCTTGCGGGCTCGAAGGACCCAGGCGCCGCGGAGCCGCATCCTCGACCCCGCTGATGAACAGCCCGCTGCGTGTCGCCAGCACGAGTCCGGCCGGATGCTCTCCGCTCGTGGGCGCGACCGCCACGTCGTCGACCGGAGCCGGCGCATCCCACTGCCGGTGGCGGCCGGTCTCGGGGTCGATCAGCACGAGGTGCTCGCTTCCCGGCCGGAACGCGACCATCTCCTCCGCGCCATCACCGTCGAAATCACCCTGAACGAGCCGGCCCGATTCCGGTGGCACCGTGAACCGATCGAGGATCCGTCCATCCGCGGCGAGGGTCCAGATGCGTCCGGGTTCCGACAGGTAGATCCGCGGGTTGCCGTCGGGAAGGCGGATCAGCGCCAGACCACGGGCCGAGACTCCGACCTCCCTGCGCCACGCCACGCGGATGCGCTCCGCCCCGACCAGCATCTCCGCGATCGGGATCGCCTCGCCGACGGAGTCGTCCGCCAGCAACTCTCCGACGCGCTTGGCGATCGCGGCCTCGAGGTCCTTCGGATACCCGTCCCAGCGCGCCCGGACGCGCCCCTCGCGATCGGCGATCACGACGGTCGGGAGGCTCGAGATCTGAAGCTCGCGGTTGAGGGTCTTGGTGAGCTTTCCGATGGGAAGGGTGAGCTTCAGGGACTCGACCGCGGTTCGGACCAGCTCGTCGGATTCCTGCGCATTCACGGCCACCGCCGCGAGCCCGCGAGTCGACTCGCGGTCGTAGAGCTCCTGGAGGCGCGGCAGCTCCTTCAGGCACGGAGCGCACCACGAGGCCCAGAAGTCGAGCAGCACGATCCGCCCTCGGGCCGACCCGACGTCGAAAACACCGCCGTCCAGGAGCGGGATCTCGACGTCGGGAAGCACTCGGAACCACGGCGGCGCGCGCAACTCGATGACGACATCATCGGCTCGAGGAACGGACGGCGAGAGCTCCCACCGCGCACCCGAGGCGGTCATCCATCTCAGCGCGGGCGCAGTTTCCCCCGGCGCGTCCGCGCCGCGGACCGCGAGCGGAGACGAGACCAGTGCCAAGAGAACGAGCGCGCTGCAACCCCGGGCCATCGCGAATCAGTCTAGACGGAACGGCGGTGGCGTGCACCCCTGCCGATTCCCGCCCGTGGCGACCGGCGGAAGGCGATGAGGATTCGGGGGCGTCGAACCCCCGGCGCTTCAGACCTGCAGGTTCCGGGAGCGCCAGTTCGAGAAGATCTCGACGGCCTTGGCGGTCTCGATCTCGACGAACCTGCGGTAGACCTTCTGGCGTGCAGGATCGATCTGGTAGGTCCGGTCGCCGAAATCGAAATCGACGATTCGGACCTCGGACTCCTTCGGCTGCTTCGTCTTTCGTGCCATGCTCGCGGACCTCCACCGCCGGCCTCGCTTCGACGGTGAACCTATGCGTACTCAAGAGCCGTACCAAGTTACGGAATTCGTGTTTTTCCTGGACTTCAGCGAGATCCTTGGAAAACCGCCTCTTGGCGTCCTGGAAAGGTCCGCCACTCTGGCGCAAAATAGGCCCGCCAACGCCGTCACAATGACCGACTTCTCGACGCCTTCATTATAATGGAAGCGTGCCCCGGAGCCTCGCCGAGAACAAGCGCATCATGGTGCTGGCGGAGTGCCGCGACGAGGGTGGCGCGCTGTCGGAATGCGTGGCCGGAGCCGGGTACCAGGTCGCCCAGGTGGGCACCCGCGACGACGCGCTGGGGCTGGCGCGCCGGAGCCACCACGATGCGGTGATCCTCGACCTCGACTTCGACGCGGGCACCGGGGTCGAGCAGGTGCGGACTTTCCTCCAGAAACTCCGCCGCGCGTCGCCGGGCACGGCGCTGCTCGTGATGGCGGATGCCGGGCGCATCCGCGACGCGGCGGGGCTCCTGCGCGATGGAGCGGACGACTACCTGCTGCGACCTCCGGACGGACTCGAGCTGCGCAGTCGCCTCGGACGTATCCTCGAGCGCTACGAGCTCGACAGCCGCTTGACCCTTCTCCAGGAGGAGCTCGCCAAGAAGTACGGCGTCAAGAGACCGGTCGGGCGCTCGCAGGCGATGCGTCAGGTCCTGTCGCGGGTCAACCGCGTCGCTCCGATGCGCACGACCGTCCTGATCTACGGGGAGAGCGGCGTCGGGAAAGAGCTCGTCGCGCGCGCGATCCACTTCAACTCCCCACGCCGGGATCAGGCGTTCATCGCGCTCAATTGCGCCGCGATCCCGTCGAGCCTGATCGAGTCGGAGCTGTTCGGCCACGAGCGCGGCTCGTTCACCGGCGCCCACGCCCGGGCGCGCGGCAAGTTCGAGCTCGCCGATCACGGCACGTTGTTCCTCGACGAGATCAGCGAGATGAACCTGCCGACCCAGGCCAAGCTCCTTCGGATCCTGGAGGAGCGCGAGTTCATGCGGGTCGGCGGGGACCGCAGCGTCCGGGTCGACGTCCGCGTCATCGCGGCGACCAACGCGGATCTGGAGAGCATGGTGGCGCGCTCCGAGTTCCGGCGCGACCTGTACTACCGGCTCAAGGTCGTGACGATTCAGGTCCCGCCGCTCCGCGAGCGGCAGTCCGATATTCCATACCTGGTCGAGGCATTCCTGGAGGAGCTGTCGCGCGTCAACGCCGTTCCGAGGAAGACGATCACGCCCGAGGCCCTCGAAGCCCTGATGGGCTACCCGTGGCCGGGGAACGTCCGGGAGCTCAAGAACCTGCTCGAGAGTCTGCTCGTTTCGGTCCCCGGGGAGGTCGTCCGGCTGCAGGATCTGCCCTCTTCGATTCAGGGAACCGAGCCCGGGCCGTCGGAGTCCATGCCGGGTGTGACACTGGCCGAGATGGAGCGCGAGCTGATCCGCCGGACTCTGGACCACACCGGAGGCAACCGGACCCACAGCGCCTCGTTGCTCGGCATCGGCGTCCGGACCTTGCAGCGCAAGATCCGGATGTACGCCATCGAGATCCCTCCGACGCGCCGCCGCCCGCGGCGGCCGACGGGACGATGAGAGCCGTCGTCATCGAGAATGGCGCGCCGAGGGTCGTCGAGCGACCCGCCCCGCTCGCGGTCGGGGGCGATGCGGTGATCCGCGTGACGCTCGCCGGCATCTGCGGCACGGACCTCGAGATCGCCCGGGGCTACCTCGAGTTCGGCGGCGTTCCGGGTCACGAGTTCGTCGGGATCGTCGAGGCCGCGCCCGACCGAGGGTGGATCGGACGGCGGGTGGTCGGGGAGATCAACGTCGGGTGCGGAGCCTGCGAGCGCTGCGCGACCGGATGGGCCCGGCACTGTCCCGAGCGATCCGTCCTGGGGATCGTCGCGCGAGACGGCGCGTTCGCCGAGCGAGTGGCACTGCCGATGGCCAATCTGCACGCGGTCCCGGACGCGATCCCCGACGACGCGGCGGTGTTCACCGAGCCCCTCGCCGCCGCCTACGAGATTCTCGAGCAGGTCGCGATTCACCCTGGCGATCGCGCGCTCGTCCTGGGCGACGGCCGTCTCGGTCAACTGTGCGCGGTCGTCCTCGCCCGCGCGGGTTGCTCCACGGTCCTCGAGGGGCGACACCCGGAAAAAATGGCGCGAATGAGTCCTTTTGGCCTCGAGACCGTGGACGCCGGGGCGCCCCACCGGCGACGCTTCGACCTCGTCGTCGAAGCGACCGGGTCGCCGGCCGGCCTGCGGCGGGCGCTCGACACCGTGCGGCCGCGAGGCACGATCGTGCTCAAGAGCACCTATCACGGCAAGGTGGAGCTGGAGCTCGCGGGGCTGGTCATCGACGAGGTCTCGGTGATCGGATCTCGATGCGGACCCTTCGCGCCCGCGCTCGAGCACCTCGCATCCGACCGCGCGGCGATCGACGGCATGATCACGGCGACGTTCCCGCTCGCTCGCGCGCGCGAGGCGTTCGCGCGAGCGAGCGAGCCCGACGCGCTCAAGGTGCTGCTCGTTCCCTGACACGTCGGCGAGCGTCCCGCAGCGCTTCGCTCGCGCATCGCGCGTGCAGCGATCGCGTTTTTTGTCTTGACACGTCGGAATCATTCCCCGATATTCCTGGTTGACCGCAACGAAGTCGTCCGCGTGACGGCGAACGGAAGGAGGTGATGGGCAACATGGCGAAGAAAAAGGCCACGAAGAAGAAAGCCACCAAGAAGAAAGCCAGGCGCAAAGCGAAGAAGGCCGCCAAGAAGTAACCTTCTTCACCGTTCGATCAACAGATCTCAAGGGGACGCGACGGTCGCGTCCCCTTTCTTTTTATCGACGTTCCGGACCTGCCGGTCACGGTGGGACGGGCTGCGGTTTCGGCGTCAGCTTCGGTCGGGTCGGGACGTACGGAACCGGCTCGGGAATCGCGGCCGGCTCGCCGACGGCGTGGATGCGCACGCTCTCGATGACGATCGGCTCGCGGGGCGTGTGGTCGGACAGCGTGTCCGAGAGGGTGATGTCCCACACGACGTCCTTCCCCGCGACGATCTCCCCGAAGCACGGGTGCTTGGCGTTGAGGAAGGGCTGGTTCGTGGCGGTCAGGAAGAACACGACGCCGCTGATCGCTCCCCCCGCGAATCGAGTCATCCCCATGCGCCACGGGCCGTCGAAGTTCACGGGCGTGAATCCTTCCGGCGGCACGTGGTACGGCGGTGCCCCCCGGGTGGTTCCGGTCTTGGTTCCCGCCTCGAAGCGTTCCCCGGCGATCGCCTTGTGGACCACGATGCCGTCGTAGTAGTGGCCCGTCGCCTCCCGGCCCGTGAACGGATCGATCCACGACAGCCGGCCCTCGGCGAGTGCGGCGAAGTGGGCCACGGACTGGGGCGCCTGCTGCGGCAGGAGCCGCACGACGATCGTCCCGCGATCGGTGTCGAGACGCGCGTACCAACCCTGGGGCAGCTCGGCAGGCAGATCGGGCACTCCCCGGAGCGCTTCGGGGATCGGGTACCGGGGCGCGAGATCCCGGTTCTCGGCGCGCGGGGCGCCGAGCGACGCGATCGTGACGGCCGCCGTCGCGAGCGCGAGCCGGACGGCCGATCGAGCGCGTCTCATGGGCCCCTGCCTACGGAAGAACCGTCGCCGTCTCGATGTGGTCGAGCTTGGGGAAGAACTCCTGGAGGTAGGCGTTGCCCTCCTCCTGGAGCCTCTGCTGGTAGGGGCCATTCCCCTGAGGCGGCCCTTCACCGTAGCCGGCGTACAACTGCTCGACGACCTCCATGCCCTCGATCACCTTTCCGAAGGGCGCGAACCCCATGGGGTCGAGGTTGGTGTTGTCGGCGAGGTTGATGAACACCTGCGTCGTGCGCCGGTTCGGCACGTTGGGCTTGGCGAACGTCACGGTGCCGCGCGCGTTGCTCTGCTTGGCGGGATCGTCCTGAATCGGCGCCTCGCGCCACACCTCGGCGATCAGAGGGTTGCCGTTGATCCCCCACTGCACGATGAACCCGGTGAGCACGCGGAAGAACCGGTTCCCGTCGAAGAACCCCTTCTTGACCAGCGTGTAGAACCGGTCGGCGCCGATCGGGGCCCAGGAGCGCTCGACCTGGATGACGAACTCCCCCTTGCTGGTCTTGAACTTCGCCTTGAAGGTGTCCGGAGCCGTCTCCGAGACCACCTGCGACTTCACCGGGCTTCCCTTGTCCTGGGCCTCGGCGGCGACACCCCCGAGGGCGAAGATCAGGCAAGCAGAGACGATGCCATGAAACGCAGTCCGCATACCTGGGGCTCCTTTTCGAATCGTCTTGGCTCCGGGATTGTCCACGCGTCCGGCTCAGAATCGTACGCGCACCGCGACCGCCCCGCAACCGCGGCCCCGCCCCGGCACCGCCCCGGCCTCCTTGATGGGGTAGGGCCCCCGAACCTATATTCCGCTCGGATTACTGGGGACCTCCGTTTTTCCGAGCGGGAGGAGGGTGCTCGTTGCCCAAGCTGGACGGAATGCTCCGCGCCCTGGCGACCAAAGGGGCCACGGCGCTCCGGCTCGCCGACGGCGAGCGCCCCGTGTTCCGCTTCTCCGACGCCGACCGACCGGTGTCGCAGGTCGCCCTGAACCGTTCCCAGATCGTGACCCTGCTCGCGGAGATCTCGGGACCCGATGCCGGCGCGCGGCTCCGAGGCGGGGAGTCGCTGTCGTTCTCCTACCGCATGGCCGACGGGGACGTGTTCGACTGCCGGGTCGATATCGACAACGGTGCCTTCGAGGCGCGCCTCGCTCCCCGTGGAGCGGTCGAGGCGGCGCCGCCGCCCGACGCCGCGCCGGTCTCCGCCGGGTCCGCGCCGACCGCCGAGGGCGCCTGGAGCATGGATGCCTACCTGCGCCGCATGGTGGAGCTGAAGGCGAGCGATCTGCACCTGTCGGCGGCCGAGACGCCGATGGTCCGCATCGACGGCGAGATGACTCGTATGGAAGGAGGCTCGCCCCTCGGGCCCGAGCGCACCCAGAGGCTCGTGGCCGAGATCCTGCCGCCGCCCAACGAGAAGGAGTTCGCGGAGACCCACGACACGGATTTCGCCTACGAGATCGCGGGCGTGTCCCGGTTTCGTGCCAACGTCTTCATGGACCGCAAAGGTGTCGGCGCCGTGTTCCGCACGATTCCGAGCCGGATCCCGACTCACCAGGATCTCGGACTCCCGGAAGTCGCGCTGGAGCTGTGTCGGCTGTCCAAGGGCCTCGTGCTCGTGACCGGGCCGACCGGCTCGGGCAAGTCCACGACCTTGGCGGCGATGGTCGACTACGTCAACCAGACCCGTACCGACCACATCATCACGATCGAGGATCCGATCGAGTTCGTGCACCCGAACAAGTCCTGCCTCGTCAACCAGCGGGAGGTCGGCACGCACACCCAGGGCTTCAAGAGAGCGCTGCGCGCGGCCCTTCGCGAGGATCCGGACATCGTGCTGGTCGGCGAGATGCGGGATCTGGAGACGATCGCCATCGCCATCGAGACCGCCGAGACCGGCCACCTGGTCTTCGGCACCCTCCACACCACCACGGCCGCGTCGACCGTCGACCGGATCATCGATCAGTTCCCGGCCGATCGGCAGGGACAGATCCGCACCATGCTCTCCGAGTCGCTGAAGGGAGTGATCTCCCAGACCCTCCTGCGCCGCATCGGGGGCGGGCGGATCGCCGCGATGGAGATCCTCATCGGGATCCCCGCCATCTCCAACTTGATCCGTGAAGGCAAGACCTATCAGATCGCGAGCATCATGCAGACCGGCAAGAAGCACGGCATGGTCCTGCTGAACGACGCGCTGCTCGATCTCGTCCGCCGCAAGCAGGTCGAGCCGCACGAGGCATACCTCAAGGCGGTGGACAAGTCCGGCCTCGCCTCGGCTCTGCGCGCGGCCGGCTTCTCCCTGCCCGTGGGCAGCGTCGGAACCTGACGACCCCTCCCCGAAATTCTTCTTGACATGCAGTAGTGACCCTATATATTGGGGCCTACGCTAGGAATGGTCCTAGATCTTGAGCCCATGCACCCGCTTCTGGGAACAGGGCTCGACATGGTTCCGAAAGGAGGAACGACAGATGGCGAAGCGTAAGGCCAAGAAGAAAGCGACCAAGAAGAAAGCCACCAAGAAGAAAGCCCGGAGAAAGGCCGCCAAGAAGTAACCTCGGCCTTTTCGAAAAGACCGAAGCTGTGAGGGCCGGCGGTGCTACCGCCGGCCCTAGTTGTTTGTGGGCGAGGGGCCCGCGTGGGGATCGCGGACGGGGGCGGCGCTCAGGTCCACGAGCTCGATTCCGATGCGGCCGGCGACCCGCACACTGCGCTCGTCACGGTAGAACTCGCCGTAGTAGATCTTCCGAACCCCGGCATTCGCGATCAGCTTGAAGCAGTTCCAGCACGGCGAGGCCGTGGTGTACAGCTCGCCGCCCTCGATCCGCACGCCGTTCTTGGCGGCCTGGATGATGGCGTTGGCCTCCGCGTGGACGGTGGCGACACAGTGGTCGTCCTCCATCTGGTGCCCCACGTCGTCGCAATGCGGCATGCCCCGGATCGACCCGTTGTAGCCCGTCGACAGGATCGTCTTGTCGCGAACGATCACCGCGCCGACGTGCTTGCGGTCGCAGGTCGAGCGCGTGGCCGCCTGCCGCGCGATGTTCATGAAGTAGGTGTGCCAGTCGACCCGCGTGGACATCGTCGCCTCCGCGGCCACGAGGCTAACACCGGCCCCGCGGCCCTCGCAAGACGCGCCCGGAGATGAACGGGGATGATGCGCTCGCGCCCACGGGGCCTCCGCGAGTCCCGCTCGAACCCGGCCGCTCCCTGCGGACACTCCTCGCGCGACGTCGTGTCGCGCTCGTCGTTCTGCTGAAACCTCCTCGGGCCGTCGGAGGGCCCTCGTCGGTTTCAAAAGCCGCAGGGAGCGGCCGGGTTCGAGCGGGACTCGCGGAGTGAGCGTCGGGACGCGGTCGTGCGGTCTCCGGACCGGAGGGGGGTCAGCCGACGAGCTTGTTCTTGCTCCAGCGCGGGTTCTTGATCTCGTACTTCGCGACCTTGTAGTTCATGACGCGGGACGAGATCCCCAGGAACCTGGCGGCTTCCTTCTGCACCCAGTTGTTGATCCGGAGCGCCTCGAGGATGGCCTGCTTCTCCAGCTCCTCGAGCTGCACACCGGTCGGCGGCAGCCTGAGGTTCAGGGACGTGACGCCGAGGTCCTGAGCCCCCTGGAGATTGAGGTCGTCGGCGGTGATCGACTCGGCGTCGCACATCAGCACGGCGCGCTCGACGGTGTTCTCCAGCTCCCTGATGTTCCCCGGCCAGGTGTGCCGCTGCAGGGCCCGCACGGCGCTCGGGGTCATGCCCTTGACGTCCTTCTTGATCTCGGCCGAGAAGCGATTGATGAAGTAGCGGGCCAGCGGGATGATGTCCTGCTTGCGCTCCCTGAGAGGCGGGACGGTGAGGTTCACGACGTTGATCCTGTAGAACAGGTCCTCGCGGAAGTCGCCCCGGCGAATGCACTCCTCGAGATTGGCGTTGGTCGCCGCGACGAGGCGCACGTCGACCTTCACGGTCCGCGAGCCCCCGAGGCGCTCGAACTCCCGCTCCTGGAGGACCCGCAGGACCTTGGTCTGGGTCGAGCGGGTCATGCTCCCGATCTCGTCCAGGAACAGCGTGCCCTCGTTGGCGAGCTCGAACCGCCCGATGCGCTGGCGATCCGCCCCGGTGAACGAGCCGCGCTCGTGCCCAAACAGCTCGGACTCGAGCAGGTTCTCGTGCAGCGCCGCGCAGTTCATCTTGACGAACGGGCCGTTGGCGCGGCTCGAATTGCGGTGCAGGGCCTCCGCGACCAGCTCCTTGCCGACCCCGGTCTCCCCCAGGACCAGCACGGTGGCGTTGGAGCGCGCCACCTTCTCGATGGTGCGGAAGATCTCCTTCATCTGCGGGCTCTCGCCCACGATGCTCTCGAACTTCGGGACCACGACGTCCCGGTCGTAGACCTGCAACCGCGAGAGCAGGCGGCGGTGCTCCATGGCCCGCTCGACCTTCATCTCGAGCTCCTCGAGGTCGAACGGCTTGAGGATGTAGTCGAACGTGCCCGCCTTCATCGCTTCGATCGCCGACTCGACGGTCCCGAAGGCGGTCATCATCAGCGCCACGGTGCCCTCGTTGAGCATCTTGCAGCGCTTGACGACGTCGAGCCCGCTCGTGCCGGGCATCTTGTAGTCGGTCACGACGACGTCGTAGACCTCTTCCTCGAGCCTCGCGATGGCCGCGGAGCCGTCGCACGCCTCCTCGACCTGCCATCCCCGATCTCGAAAGGCGGTGGCGATGCCCTCTCTCAGGGTGGGCTCGTCCTCGGCAACCAGGATCTTTTTCATGGTTGGTTCAGCGCTCCTGCGTCGATTCGACCATCGGCAGCCGTACCGTGAACTCGGCTCCCCGGCCCGAGTCGCTGCGCACGTCGATCAGGCCGCGATGGCTGTCCACGATCTTCTTGGCCATGGAGAGCCCCACGCCCGAGCCCTGGGTCTTGGTCGTGAAGAACGGGTAGAACAGCTTGTCGAGGTGCTCCTCGGAGATGCCGGAGCCGGTGTCCCTGACCCGGACGCCGGCGTAGCGCTTCACGCTCTGCCACGGATTCGACGGCTGGCCGTCCCGGCGGTACGGCGTGAACGCGCTCGCGGGAGCCTGTGCCGTGAACGTCTCGACGTGCAGCGTGCCCTCGTCGCCCATGGCTTCCATGGCGTTCAGGAACAGGTTCTCGAACACCTGCCGGAGCTGGGCGCGATCCATGAGAAAGGGCGGGATGTCCTCGGCGAGATCGAGCTCGATTCGGATCCCCGGTTTGCCGCGACGCCCGAGCGCGACCCCGACCGCGTCGCGCAGGATCGGCTCGATGCACGACGGCGCGAAGGACGGCTTCAGCGGCTTCACGAACTCCAGACTGGAGGTGATCGTGCCGTTCAGGCGGCGCACCTCGGCGATGATCTTGTCGAGCAGGTCCCGCCCGGCCGCCTCGGGCCCCAAACGCCGCTTCAGCAGCGAGCACGAAACCTCGATGGCCGCGAGCGGGTTTCGAATCTCGTGGGCGAGGTTGGCGGCCATCTGGCCGAGGGCGGCGAGCCGGTTCCGAAGCCGCTCCTGCTCCTCCTTGTGCTCGACGTGGGTCAGGTCCTTGAAGAAGATAGCCGAGCCCACCACGGCCCCTCCCTCGTCCGGAACCAGGGACAGCGTGAAGCCGATGGTCTTGCCCTTCTCGGAACGGCACCGGAGGTCGATCTCCGCGCGATTGGGGAGGCTCGACATCGTGAACGACTCGCGGAGGATCTGCGCCAGCTCCGGGTAATCCCTGAGCGCGCTCTCGACGGGCTGTCCGGGACGCGGGTGCTCGTCGAGCTCCAGGATCTGCCGGGCGTGGTCGTTGACCATGACGAGCTTGCCGGCGCGATCGATGGTCAGGATGCCGCACCGCATCCCGTCGATCAGGCCGCGATGGAACGAGGCGCTGTTGGGGTCGGGGACCGCCGTGGCGGCGGTCTCCTCGCGCCCGAGGGACACCCGATCCCGATGCACCGGCAGCGACGAGCCCAAGAGCCAACCCCCGGAATCCCCCGAATCCGACTTGGTTTTTCAGCTTTCCGACCCACTCGAATCTAGGTTCCCACCCCTCTCCAGGCAAGCCGGCGAGTTTCTGCCACCGGCGCGTGGCTCCCGTCAGAGCTCGGCCCCGGTGACATAGCCTCCGAACCACACGATTCCGGAAAGGGCCCCGGGCGGAATCTGGTTGTTCGTCAGCACCCCGTTCTGGATCGTCACGTTGGAGTTTCCGGCCTGGATGACGCGGAACACCACATCGACGAGCACCGGCGAGCCCGTGGCCGTCGCGCCACCGGCGTTCCCGGTGCGTGACACTCCGACCACGACACGTCCGGGCTGCTGTTCCTGCACGGTGTAGTTCGGAGTCTGTCCGCCCTGCTCCAGGAACGATCCCGGAGACCAGTCGATGTACTCGACCATGATCGGGTTGTAGATCAAGTCGAACGCGGCCCCGTAGACCCCGCTCGTGTCCGTCACGCGCACCCTCACCGTCACGTGATCGTCCGCCGCGGTGCCCGCACCCATGTTGACCGTATTGGCTCCGGGGTTCGTCATCGCGGCCGTGAAGCTGGCCTCGAGGTTGCTCGACGGACCCCTGACGACGTCGCCGCCTCCGCCGCCGCCGCAGGCGACCATGGACAGCAGTCCCAGGAGAATCAGGATGCTCGCTCGCTTCAAGATCGCACCCCCGTCACGGTCAGCTTCCCGGGCACGCCGCCGCGGACCACGCGGTCCCGCTCCAGCACCGCCCGAGGTTGCTCGCCACGTAGGCGAGATCCTGTCCGTCCACCCACCCGTCGCCGTTGAAGTCGGAGTCCGGGTGGTAAGTGTTGTCGCCTTCGCGGCTTCCGAACAGTCGCGAGATCCAGATCGTGTCCCGGCCGTCGAGCCGTCCGCGCGACGGACCTTGCCGCTGGTCGATGTCGAACCGCGCGGGGTTGAGCGTGACCTCGAAGCCGTTCGAGCGCTCGCCGAACACGTCGTCGGGGTTGACGACCGTCACCTTGAATCGGCCGACCTCGGCCGGCCGGACGCCCCGGGCGGTGGGCTCGACCGTGGCGGCGATCCGGATCTGGTTGCACGTCACGACCGGGGACGCCAGGAAAACGTCGGGGTTGTCGACCTCGATGCTCGCGCCCGGCTGGAAATTGGCGCCCGCGACGTTGAGGGTGAGCTGGCCGCCCTGGATCCCCGCCGACGGGCTCGAGGATGCGACCTCCGGCCGGGGCCATCCGATGATCTCGTTGGAAAACGACGGTGACTCGCCCGAAGAGTTGTACGCCTTGACCGCCAGGTACCAGGTCTGGCAGTCGGTCAATCCGTTGACGACGGTGGAGGTCGCGTTCCCGGCATTCACCGAGGCGGTGTACTGCCGGGATTGGGCTCCGTAGTAGACCCGATATCCCGTGGCCTGAGGCACCGCGTCCCACCGCAGGTGGATGGCGCCGGCGTGAACGGGCAGGAGGGCGGCGGCGAGGACCGAGACACCCGCGAAGAATCGAATCGACATGCCGAGACTCCGTCACGATCGGTCGTCGAGACGTGAGTCTCTTTCGCACGGAGGGTGCCAGGGTCCGTCATCCGACCCAAGGTCCATCAGGGCAAGGGGTTCGGAGCGCCGGGCCTCGTCCCCGGCCGCGGACTCCATTACGGAATTGCATTGTCGCTTGCGAGAACGTGGATCTTCGGGACGGATCGGGTAGGTTCCGACGAGGAGCGCCGCCTTGCACCTGGCCTCGCAACGTCCGGAACGCGACCCGGAGGATTACTCGGACCGGCTCCTGGCCCTCCTAGCGGCGATTGCGGTACAGAGTGGCATCGACGACGTCGACCATGCTGTCCACCGACAGCGGCCTGCCCAGGAACGCCGCGATCCTGGCGGCCTGCTCCCTCGGCTCCTCGAGGACGCGCTTGTACTCGATGTCGATCGACCGGAATTGCGGCGCGTGCTTCAGCAGGTAGCCCGCGCGCCACAGGTCGGCCTCGAACAGCCGCGCCATCTTGTCGTCGCCGGCGTCCCCGGGCGACTCACCGCGCCGGGAGAGCATCTTGTTCTGGGAGGCGATGACCTCCTCGATCTTGCGGCGCATGAAGATCACGTCGTAGTTGTAGGTCGGGGGCAGCTCCCGCAGCAGGTAGGAGATGATCTTCACCGCCTTCCCGCGAGCGTGGCGCAGCCAGGTGCCGTCGGCCTCGTTCGCGAGGTCCTTGATGCGCTCCAATTCGTAGTAACCCTTGGGATTGTCCTCGTCCGCTTCCCGGGCGCCGTCGGTGACGATCGGAAGGCCCGCGGCTTCGAGCATCTTCATCGCCATGGAGGTACCCGATCGAGGCAGGCCCGAGACGACGACGATCGGCTCGCCGTACCTCGCCCGGCGGTACCAGCGCTTGATCTCTTGCACGTTTGCCGTCCCTCGATCCGAGTTCATTTTACACACGGGCCCAACGTGCGGCCCTGTGTCCGCGCCCGGAGCGTGATTGAGCTTTCCCGCGGTGACTCGTATACTTTAGGCTCGTGCAGCAAGAAAATCTCGTCCGCGGGCCCGGGGTCCAGCTTTTGACGCGCTCACTCCCCCCCACAACGAAGCGAGTCCTGGGAGTCCTGGCGGTGGTCGGGGTGTTGGCTTTTTCGACACCCGTCCATGCGTACATCGGACCCGGGGCAGGCTTCGCCCTGGTTTCTTCGCTGGGAGTCGTGTTCATCACGATCCTCCTGGCGTTCGTCACCGTCCTGATCTACCCGTTCCGGACCCTGTGGCGGATCGTTCGCCGCCGGAAGAGGCCGAAGGCCCGGATCCGGCGCCTGATCGTCGTGGGCTTCGACGGCCAGGAGCCCAAGCTCACCGACCGCTTCCTGAAGGAGGGCAAGCTGCCGAACTTCAAGCGCCTCGCCGAAGCGGGCTGCTACCGCAGGCTGCGTACGACCTTCCCGTCGGTCTCTCCCGTGGCGTGGTCGTCGTTCAGCACCGGCACTCATCCGGCGAAGCACAACATCTACGACTTTCTCGATCGCGATCTGCGCACCTACCTGCCCCTGCTGTCGTCGACGCGCATCGGGAGGCTCGAGAAGTTCTTCAGGCTCGGCAGCTTCCGGATTCCGCTGCACAAGCCCGAGCTGCGCCTGATGCGCAAGTCCAAGCCGTTCTGGACGATCCTCGGAGAGCACAACGTCTGGAGCACCGTGCTGCGGGTGCCGATCACTTTTCCGCCGGACCGGTTCTACGGCGCGCAGTTGAGCGCGATGTGCGTTCCCGACCTCCTCGGAACCCAGGGGACCTTTCTGCTGTTCACGACGAGGCCGGAGTCGGGCAAGTTCAAGGAAGGGGGGATACGCATCCCCCTGGCGCCGAACGGCGACCGCTTCGAGACGAGCCTCAAGGGGCCCGAGAACAGCTTCCGCGTCGACGAGGCTCCCCTCGAGATTCCGCTCACCATCGAGCTCGACCGCTCGCGCAAGGTCGCGAGCGTCGCGGTGAACGGCGAACGGCTCGCTCTGGAGCCCGGACGATTGAGCGAGTGGGTCACCCTGACGTTCCGTGCGGCGCCGGGGATCAAGGTCTCCGGCATCTGCCGCATGATGGTCACCGAGATGGGCGAGCACTTCTCGCTGTACGTCACGCCGCTCAACATCGATCCCGAGAAGCCCGCCATGCCGATCTCCCACCCGTCGTACTACGCCACCTACCTCGCCAAGAAGACCGGTACGTTCTCCACCCTGGGGCTGGCGGAGGACACCTGGGCGCTCAACGAAGGCGTCATCGACGACGGTGCGTTCCTGCGGCAGACCTACGACATCGACGACGAGCGGCAGCGGCAGTTCTTCGCGGCGCTGGAGCGATTGCGCAAGGGCAGCCTGGTGTGCGTGTTCGACGCCACCGACCGGATCCAGCACATGTTCTGGCGCTATCTCGAACCCGGCCATCCCGCGGCCCGCGGACGCGAGAACGCCGAGCACAAGAACGCCGTGGAGGAGCTGTACGAGAGGAACGACGCGTTCCTGGGCAAGGTCCTGGACCGCCTGCAGCCCGGCGACCTGCTGTTCGTGATCTCCGACCACGGGTTCACCTCGTTTCGCCGCGGCGTCAACCTCAACAACTGGCTGCTGCGGGAGGGTTACCTGACGCTCAAGGACGGCGCGGACGGGACCTCGGAATGGCTGCGCGACGTCGACTGGTCCAGGACCAAGGCCTACGCCCTTGGACTGACCGGCATGTTCCTGAACCTCGAGGGCCGGGAGGCCCAGGGCATCGTGGCTCCCGGGAAGGAGGCCCAGGCCCTGAAGGCGGAGATCGCCCGCAAGCTCGCCGGCCTGATGGACGACGAGGTCGGCGAGGTCGGGATACGCGAGGCGTTCGACACGTCCAAGCTGTACAAGGGCCCGTACCTCGCCAACGCGCCCGATTTCATCATCGGATACAACGCCGGCTACCGCGTCTCCTGGGACTGCGCCACCGGTGTGGTCGCCGGGCCGGTGTTCGAGGACAACGTCAAGGCGTGGAGCGGAGACCACTGCGTCGACCCGCGTCTCGTCCCGGGAGTCGTGTTCTGCAATCATCAGATCGACAGCGACGACCCCGCGCTGATGGACGTCGCCCCCACCGCCCTGCAGATGTTCGGCATCGAGCCGCCCGATCACATGGATGGTCGCACGCTGTTTCGTGAAGCCAAGGACCTCCGGAACGTCGGGGCGCTTCAGAGATGAGGGTTCGACGAATGCGAACTCGAGGAATCCTGCGAGCCGCGGCGGCTCTGGCCGGCGCGGGTACCCTGGCCGGGATCGGTGCTTTCCTGACGGCGTGCGGCACGGCCGCGGCTCCCGGCAAGCGCGTCATCGTCCTGGGTTTCGACGGCATGGATTACGAGCTGACCCGGAAGTTGATGGACGAGGGACGGATGCCCAACCTCTCGCGCCTGGCGCGCGAGGGCACGTTCGGCCCGCTCGGCACGACCGTCCCCCCTCAGAGCCCGGTGGCGTGGTCGAGCTTCATCACCGGCAAGGACCCGGGGGGCCACGGGATCTTCGACTTCATCCATCGCGAGCCGACGACGTTGATTCCCTATCTCTCGACGACCCGCACCGAGACCGGGGAGCCGTTGCTCACGATCGGCAAGTGGCAGATCCCCGCGAGCGGATCGATCGAGCTGCTGCGGCGGGGGCAGCCGTTCTGGGAGCCGCTCGAAGAGCGCGGCATTCGCACGACGATCATGCGCATGCCCGCCAACTTCCCGCCGTCGGGCACCGCGAGCCACGAGCTCAGCGGCATGGGCACTCCCGACATCGTCGGCTCGTACGGGACGTTCCTGTTCTACACCGCCGACCGCAAGCCGTTTGCCGGGAAGAAGATCAGCGGCGGGAAGGTCATCGAAGCCGCCGTGCGCGACAACAAGTTCGAAGGACGGATCTACGGCCCGGACAATCCGTTCCTGATCGAGCCGGAGAAGGTCAAGACGGGGTTCAAGGTCTACCTCGATCCCGACCAGCCGGTGGCGAAGATCGTCGTGGGAGACGACGACCGGGAGCTGATCCTGAAGGAGGGCGAGTGGAGCGGCTGGGTCCAGATCGAGTTCGATCTGATCCCGACCCAGACCCTGAGGGGCATGTGCCGGTTCTACCTCAAGGAGGTGCGCCCGGTGTTCCAGCTCTTCATCACGCCGGTCAACTTCGATCCCGAGGGCCCGGCGGCGCCGATCTCGACGCCGAGCTCGTTCGCCGCCGAGCTGGCCGAGGCCACGGGGGAGTTCTACACCCAGGGCATGCCGGAGAACACCAAAGCACTCACCGAGGGCGTGTTCTCGCGCCGCGAGTTCCTGGCGCAGGCCGAGATCGCGGGCCGAGAGGTCATCGATCAATACTACTGGGTCCTCGATCACTTCGAGGACGGGTTGCTGTTCTACTACTTCGGCAATCTCGACCAGGTGTCGCACATGATGTGGCGCCCCCTGGATCCGGGCCACCCGAAGTACGACCCGGAAACGGACCCGGAGTTCGCGTCGGTCATCCCCGAGATCTACGAGAAGTTGGACGCCGTCGTCGGCTACACGCTGGATCGCATCGCCGGCGACACGACCCTGGTCGTGATGTCCGATCACGGCTTCACCTCGTGGCGCCGGTCGTTCCACCTGAATACCTGGCTGCTCGAGAACGGCTACCTGACCCTCCGCGATCCGAGCAAGCGCCAGGCGTCGGAGTTCTTCGCCGGGGTCGATTGGTCCCGGACCCGGGCGTACGCGCTCGGCCTGAACGGCCTGTACATCAATCTGCGCGGCCGGGAGCCCAACGGGACCGTGAGCGCCTCGGATCGGGAGGCGCTGGTGGCCGAGATCGCGCACAAGCTGCTCGCGACGATCGATCCCGCGACGGGCGCGCCGGCGGTGACCAAGGCCTACATCCGGGAGCAGATCTACAAGGATCGCGAGAACATCGAGCTGGCGCCGGACATCATCGTGGGCTACGCCAAGGGGACGCGGGGATCGAACGAGTCGGCGCTGGGAGGATTGACCGCCGAGATCCTCACCGACAACGACGAGCAGTGGAACGGCGACCACTGCATGGATCACGAGGCGGTGCCCGGCATTCTGGCGACCAATCGCAAACTGGCCAAGACGGCGACCGCGCTCGACAATCTCGCGGCCGCCATCCTCGCGGAGTTCGGGATCGAGGACTTCCCCACGGACGGGTAGCGCCCCCGCAGGGGCGGGGGTCAGGAGGCGAAGATGTTCGGAAGCGTCAAGGTCAAGCTCGACAAGGACCTGGTCGACAAGATCAAGAAGTACGCGGAGATCGCGGGCTACTCGACCCCGGAGGAGTTCATCACCCACGCGCTCGAGAAGGAGCTCGCCAAGCTCGAGGGCGCGGACTCCGAAGAAGAGATCAAGAAGCGGCTGCAGGGCCTGGGATACATCTCGTAGCGGCGGCCACCGCTCCCCGACGATGTCGATCATCAATTCCGCCCTGCGCATGGTGTTCGACGGGATCCTGTTTCCCGCGAGGAACTGGTCTCCCCTCCTGAGCCTCGCGATCCTGTCGCTCGTGATCGGGATCGCCATGCTCGTGGTCTTCAAGTACACCTCGAACCAGTCCAAGCTCGCCGACGTCAAGCGTCGCATCCACGCGGGCCTGTTCGAGATTCGCCTGTTCAACGACGATCCGATCGCGATCTTCAAGGCCCAGGGCGAGATCCTGCGACACAACCTGAGCTACCTGCGGCTGTCGCTCGTCCCCATGCTGTGGATGATCGTTCCCCTGCTCCTGGTGATCGCCCAGCTACAGTTCCACTACGGCTACGACGGCCTCGTCCCCGGAGAGTCCACGATCGTGAAGGTCAAGCTCGCGGGGACGGCGGCGGAGGGCCGGCCGGACGTGAGCCTCGAGGTGCCTCCCGGTCTCCGTGTCGAGACGCCGGGCCTGTGGGTCCCGGAGACGAACGAGGTCGCGTGGCGCATCTCCGCGCAGGACGGCGGCAGCTACGACCTCGCGCTCCGGGTCGCGGGTCAGGAATACGCCAAGTCGGTGCAGGTCTCCGGCGCGATCGTGCGTCGATCCCCGGAGCGCGTCGCGCCGGTATGGTGGAAAGAGCTGCTGTTCCCCGCCGAAGCCCCTCTGCCCGACGGCGGCGCGGTCGAGTCCATCGCGGTCGCGTATCCGGAGCGCGAGATCTCCGTGTTCGGCTTCGGGGTGCACTGGATGATCGTGTTCTTCGTGCTCTCCATGGCGTTCGCCTTCGCCCTGCGAAACCGCGTCGGAGTGACCATCTGAAACGGGACCGGCGGCTCGTGGGCTTCGCCGCGCTGGCCCTGGCGGTCGCCGCCGCCGCGGTTCGCGCGCCGGGGCTGGGGCGCTGGTGCTATACCGTCGACGAGTTCTACTTCTCGCAGTCGGTCGGTTTCATCCTCGATCACGGCGTCCCGAAGTTCCCCACCGGGGGCTACTACGTCCGCGGGCTGCTCCTGCAGTATCTCTCCGCGGTCCCCGCGCTCGTGTTCGGACAGAGCGAATTCACGGATCGCCTGGTTCCGCTGCTGTTCGGCATCGCCGGGGTCGTGGCGTTCTACGCTCTGGCGCGACGCTATCTCCGCGAGCCGTACGCCTTCGCGTGCGCCGCGGCCCTGGCCCTGTCGTCGTGGCACATCGAGTTTTCGCGCTTCGCCCGCTTCTACAGCGCCTTCGGGTTCGTGTTCGTGCTGCTCCTGTACGCGCTGTACCGGGGATACTGGCGCCACGACCGCAGGTTCGCGGCCGCGGCGTGGGTCATCGCCTTCGCCGCGCCCCTGATCTACGAGGCCGCGGTGTTCCTGCCGTTCTTCATGGCCCTCCCGATCCTGCGATCCGAGTCCCTGGCCTCGGGCCGCAATCTCCGCCTCGCGGCCGGGGCGGGGGTCTTGCTGGCCTGGAACTACCTGGTCACCGGGGTGAACTACCGCAACTGGGGAGTCCTGGACTCGCGGCCGCCCGATCTGGCCGTCCCGGAGGCGGGGCGCGGCGACTTGAAGGGACCGATCCTGGATCTGGCCTCCGTGGCGACCTCGTCGCCCGGCCTGTCGGTGGCGCTCGCCGTCCTCGCGCTCTTCGGTCTGTGGGTCGCCGTGCGGAACCGCCGGCGATGGACCGACCCGTTCGGGGCGGCGCTCGGGCTGTGCTTCCTCGGCCTCCCCTTGATCCACCAGTACGGGACCCTGGCGCTGGTGAGCGTCCTGTACGCCCTCGCGAAGCCGAAAAGGCGGGACACGCTCGTGTCGGCCTTGCGAGCGTGGACGCCCTACCTCGTCGCCTCGGTGGCATTCTGGCTCGCGGTCGGGCTGCTCTCGTCGGCCTGGCACCCGGGAGCCGGAGTGCCGGGCCGGACGCTCAAGCTCGGCGTGGCGCTGTTCTCGCACTTCGGGATTCACGCCTCCCTCGTGCGACCCTTCGCGAGCAGCGCTCCGATCCTGGGCGCGATCCTGGTGCTCGCCTTGGCGGCGTCCCTGATCCGCAATCTGCGGGCGACCCGTGCCGACCTGTCTCGCTTTCCCCTGACGGTCGTGGTGCTGTGCGTGTTCCTGCTCCCGCTGTTCGACACGACCTATCGCACCACACGCTACAGCTTCTTCTACTACCCGATCGCGCTGTCGCTGCTGTTCACCGAAACCTGGGCGGTGGCGCGCCGGCTGTCGTCCGGGGCGCCGGCTCGGGCAAGGCTCGTGCGCCGCGTCGCGGTCGTGCTCGCGCTCGTCGCCCTGGCAGGCTCCGAGGACTTCTTCGCGCGGCGTCTCGGCGATGTCTCCGCGCCGGACGTCAACTTCCGGACGGGTCGCTACGAGCCGCTGCAGAATCACTGGTACGCGAGGTTCGACTACGAGTCCCCCGCGCGCTTCGTCAACGAGCGCTATCGCCCGGGGGACGTCATCGTGCTCGACGCCGTGGTCAGCTCGCGCTACCTCGAGCACCCGTTCGTCAACTACGTCTCTCGGGACCTCGGCAGGTTCCGGGGCGTCAGCCGCGAGCGGGGAACGCGGGAGCTCTGGACCGGGAGCCCGTTGAGGTACGATCCCGAGGGACTCGCGGGGCTGGTCCCCGCCAAGTCCACGGGGTGCCTGTGGCTGATCGCGGCGGCGACACGGCACTCGGCGGGCTCGTTCGCGACCCGGGCCGACGTCGAGGCGTTCGCGGCACAGCACGGGCTGCATGCGTCGCTCGAGATGGCCGGGGTCGACGGCAGGCTGGGGGTTTGGCGTATCTTGAGGAACGGAACGTGAAGCGATGTCCATGAACCGCCGCCCCCCACGACCCGAGCGCCGCCAGGGCGATGCCGCCAAACGCGGCATGGACCTGGTGGTCGCCGGGGCCCTGACCCTGGTCGCCCTGCCGGTGATGCTCGTGGCGGCGCTCCTCGTACGGCTGTCCTCGCCCGGGCCGGTGCTGTTCCAGCAGCAGCGGGTGGGGCGCGACGGGTCGCCGTTCCGGCTGTACAAGTTCCGGACGATGCGGGTGGCGAACGCCGGACCGTCGGTCACCGCGGGCGGCGACCGGCGCGTCACCCCCGTGGGCCGATGGCTGCGGAAGTTCAAGCTCGACGAGCTGCCGCAGCTCATCAATGTCCTCACGGGCGACATGAGCCTGGTCGGCCCGCGGCCCGAGGTTCCGGAATACGTCCGCCATTACACCACCGAGCAGCGCGAGACGCTCCGCGTGCGGCCGGGGGTCACCGGCCTCAGCCAGATCGTCCTCCTGGGCCGCGAGGAAGCGATGCTCGCGGGCCGAGCGGACGCCGAGGAGTTCTACCTGACGACGATCATGCCCGCGAAGCTGTCCATCGACCTGCGCTACGTCCGCGAGCGGACCTTCCTCGGGGACCTGGGCCTCATCGTGCAGACCGCCGTGGCCATCGCCAGGCATCGCGAGGTCCCGGCGGAGCTGCCGCCCGGTGTCGGGGCCCCCACCAAGCGAGCGCCGCAGTGAGCCCGCGGTCCGCGGTCCGACTTCCCGCGCACGCCCATTGGCTGGCGTTACTCGTTCTCGGCGGTGCCTACCTCGGGGTCCTGAAGGGGCTGGTGGAGGGACTCGCCATCGTCTCGGCGAATCGCTACTCGACCTTCGGTATGACCTGGCTGGCGACCGACGAGCTGATCGCCGCGGTCGATCGCGCGCTCCTTCTCGGCCTCGTCGCCGGAACGGTGGCGGCGCTCGTGGCGCTCCCGCTCCCCTGGATCGTCCGCGCGTGGCGGCGGAGCGCGTCGCGGGCGCTCCGCATCGACGTGCTGGACGCGAGCCGCGTGCGGGCGGGCGCCCTGGCGCTCGCCCTGGGACTGGTCCTGCTCGTTGTCGGGTGGCGCTTCCTCGACGCGCGGTGGCAACTGGATCCTGTCTCGAAGAGATTCTGGGCCATGAACGGCGTCTGGCTCGCCGTCGTCGCGTTCGCGACCTGGATCGTCTCCCGCGGGCTGTTCGCGGGCCGCGTGCTCGATCGGGTGGAGCGCCGCAAGAGACCTCTGCTCTTCGTGGCGACGGCGCTGCTCGCAGTCGGTGTCGGAGCGCTGAACGGCGTCCGGTTGTCCACCAGGCCGGCCGCGCCGAGCGCGGCGCGCGACATCCTGCTCCTGACGGTGGACACTCTGCGCGCCGACCACCTGGGATGCTACGGCTATGCGCGCGCCACGAGCCCGCGACTGGACGCGCTGGCCCAGTCGGGACAGCTCTACACGCACGCCTTCTCCCATGCCCCCGTGACGTCTTCCTCTTTCGCCGCGATCATGAGCGGCTATCGCCCACGGGAGACCGGCACGTACTCGAACGATCCGGCCCTGCTCGACGTGAACATGCTGGCCGAGTACCTGCGCAACAGCGGATACCGGACGGCGGCGATCGTGAGCAACTTCGCCCTTCGAGCCGGCAAGAACCTCGACCAGGGATTCGAGCACTACGACGACCGCATGGACGACCGGGAGTCCGTGCGCAAGAGGCGCGAGCGGATCGGTGCCAAGACGACGGAGGCCGCCCTGGAGTGGCTCCGAGGGGCGCCGCGCGATCGGCCGATTTTCCTGTGGGTCCACTATCAGGATCCTCATGGCCCGTACACTCCGCCGAGCGAGTACCAGTCGTTGTTCCTGGACGGGAGCGCCCTCGGACCGCCGCTCCGGATCACCGATTCCGTGAGCGGAAGGGGCGGAATCCCGTCCTATCAAGCGCTCGAGGACCATCGCGAGCGGGGCTACTACGTGGCGCAGTACGATGCGGAGATCCGCTACTTCGACGACTCGCTGCACGAGTTCGTCCTGGGGATCAAGGAGCTCGACCGGTGGGACGAATCGCTGGTCGTGTTCACCTCGGATCATGGCGAGGGGATGGGAGAGCACGACTACTACTTCGCGCACGGCGAGTTCCTCTATCCCGGCCAGCTCCACGTGCCGCTGATCCTGTGGGCTCCGGAGGGAGTGACGCCGGGCCGGCGCGTGGGCGAGCTGGCGCAGAGCGCCGACATCGTTCCGACGGCGCTGGCGTTCGCCGGTGTGGCGCCGGCGTCCGAGCTCCCGGGACGTGACCTGCTCAGCGGTGGCGACGGCGCGTCGGCGGACGGCGGCGTGTTCTCGGAGACCTTCACCACCGACAGTTACAAGGCATCGCTGATGAGTCGGCGGATCCAGGTGCTGTACGACGACTTCAACGGAGATTTTCAGGCGTACGACCCGGCACCGGGGACGTTCCTCGCTCCGCACGAGCTACCCGCGGAGATCGACTGGGAGGGGCTCGTCGCCCGGCTGGATGGGCTTTGCAACCGCCAAGCCGCGCGCGCCTCGTCGAGCTGGATGGACGATCGGGAGCGAGAGATCCTGAAGTCCCTGGGATACGTGAACTGACCGGGAAAACCGGGCTGGGGGCTAGAAGACCATGCGCGTCACCTACTACGGCCAGGCCTGCACGCTCATCGAGGCCGGGGGGATCGGGATCCTGACGGACCCGTGGCTGACCGAGGGGGCCTACCAGGGAACCTGGTTCCATACCCACGTCCTCGCGGAGGCGGGCGTCACCCCCGCCACCGTCCCGCGTGACATCGATTACCTGTTCCTGTCGCACGAGCACGAGGACCATACCGACCTGACCACGCTCCGGACCCTGCGGCCGGGGGTGCCGGTGCTGATCGGCCGCTTCGGTACGCCGAAGTTCCGGCGCTTCCTCGAGAGCATCGGAACGCTCGACGTCCGCGAGGTACCGTTCGGCGAGCCGGTGAGCCTCGGGAATGACGTGACCGCGACGATCCTGGGCACCGCCGAGTACACCAACGACTCGGCAATCCTGGTCGAGGCCGACGGTTGCCGGTTGTTCAACGAAACCGACTGCAAGCTGAGCTACGCGGACCTCGAGCGGCTCGGGAAGCAAGGCATCGACATCGGGTTCTACATGTTCTCGGGCGCCAACTGGTACCCGATGATGTACGACTACCCGCCGGAGGTGCAGAGCGAGCGGGTCCGGCGGCGCCGGCAGTCCCTGGTGCGTGGTTTTGTGCAGCGCGTGAAGCTCACGCGGCCGCGCTTCGCTGTCCCGGCCGCCGGGCCGTGCACCGTGCTCGATCCCGAGCTGTTGTGGCTGAACACCGAGGAGCGCGGCATCTTCGTGGATCCCGAGCTGGCGGTCGCGGCCCTGCGCGAGGTGGGGCTGCCGAGCGAGCCGCTGTACATGGCGGCCAGCGACGTTTGGGACAGCCGCTCGGGCTTCGAGCCGCACGCCCCGGCGGCCTTCCGCGGCCCGCGACAGGAGTACATCCGCGAGGCATCGGCTCGCCTGGCGCCCGCGATCCGCGCCCGGCAGGCGGCGGAGCCCCCCGCCGGCGCCGACCTCGCGCAGCGCCTGGCCGACTACTTCAACACCCACGTCGCGGCCCAGACGTCCGCCGTACGGAAGCGGATCGCCACGCGGCTGGCGCTCGACGTCTCCGGCCCCCGCGGAGGCGCGTGGACGGTCGATTTCAACGCCCCCGGCCCGGAGTACGTCCGCGAGGGCCTGCTTCCGGACTGGACCTACAAGATCGAGGTGCAGGACCACCTGCTGTATCCGTACCTGACGGGGAAGGAGCCGTTCTTCGAGCACCTGCTCCTCTCGCTCCGCTTCCGGGCGGTGCGCCGGCCCGACGAGTACAACGAGCCGCTCTACCACTTCCTGTACGAGCCCGATCCCGAGAAGCTGCACAACTGGTATGCCGCGCATTAACCTGAGCCAGGACGAGATCCCCCTGGAGACGCCGCTGCGCGTCGAGCACGAGGGGCACGCGATCGTCGTCATCCGCACCGCAGGCGGCGTGTCCGCCTTCGAGGACCGCTGTCCCCACGCCGACTGGCCGCTCTCGGAGGGCGAGATCCGCGATGGAGTGCTGCAGTGCGCGGGCCACGGCTGGGAGTTCGACGCGGCCACCGGGCGCTGCATCAACGCCCCGGCCTACTGCCTGACGACCGTCACCGTGACGGTCGAGGGCGGGCAGGTGTGGCTGGAATGGGAGTGACGTGAACGTACCGCTGCTCGATCTGAGGGCCCAGTTCGCGTCGATCGAGCGCGAGGTCCGAGCGGCGATGGACCGCGTGCTCGAGACGCAGCGCTTCATCGGGGGTCCGGAGGTCGAAGGGCTCGAGCACGAGATCGCCGCGTACTGCGGGACGCGACACGCGATCGGGGTCAGCAGCGGCACGGACGCCATCCTGGGCGCCCTGATGGCTCTCGGCATCGGGCCCGGCGACGAGGTCATCGTTCCACCGTTCACGTTCTTCGCCACGGCGGGCTGCGTCGTGCGTCTGGGCGGGAAGCCGGTGTTCGCCGACATCGAGCCTCGCACGTTCAACATCGACCCCTCGAAGGTCGAGCGCGCCGTCACGAAGCGGACGCGGGCCATCATGCCGGTGCACCTGTTCGGCCAGTGCGCCGACGTCGACCCGATCGTCGAGATCGGCGAGCGCCACGGCGTGCCGGTGATCGAGGATGCCGCCCAGGCGCTCGGCGCCACGTACAAGGGCCGGCGCGCGGGGAGCCTGGCACGGCTCGGCTGCTTCTCGTTCTTCCCCTCGAAGAACCTGGGCGCATTCGGCGACGGCGGCATCGTGACCACCGACGACGACGCGCTGGCTGCGAAGCTGCGGGTCCTCCGCGACCACGGGCAGAAGCCCAAGTACCACTACCGCTTCGTGGGGGGGAACTTCAGGCTCGACGCCCTCCAGGCGGCCGTCCTGCGCGTGAAACTTACGCACCTCGAGGCGTGGCACGAGGCCAGGAGGCGGAACGCCGGGCGCTACGACTCCCTTCTGGCGGGCAGCGCCGTCACGACGCCGTGGATCGCGCCCCACAACCGGACGATCTACAACCAGTACGTCATCCGGCACCCCGATCGCGACGGCCTGCGGCAGCACCTGTCGGACCGGGGCGTCGGCACCGAGGTCTATTACCCGGTGTCGCTGCACCTCCAGGAGTGCTTCGCCGATCTCGGCCATCGCGACGGCGACTTTCCGGAATCGGAGCGGGCGCAGCGCGAGGTGCTCGCCCTGCCCGTCTACCCGGAGCTGACCGAGGAGCAGATCGGCCACGTCGCCGAGTGCATCGCGCAATACGCACGTCGATGAAGGCTGCGCGCGTACTTCTCCTGCTGGTCCTCGCCGGCGGGCTCGCCGCCGTGCAGTATGGCCTGAAGGAGCCCGAATCGACGCCGCTGTGGAACTCGTTGTTCAACTCGGGTCATGCTCCCCTGTACGGCGTGCTGTCGTGGATCGTGCTCGTGGTGCTCGACATCGCCCGGCCCACGTGGAGGCGGGGCGTGCGCTACCTCCAGGCCTTCGCGGTCTCCGTGGCGCTCGGAGGCGTCATGGAGGCGCTGCAGTACTTCGGGGCGCGGGACGCGCAGCTCGAGGACTTCGGTAGGAACGCGCTGGGCAGTTCCGCCTTCCTGGCGTTCGCGGCGAGCTTCGACCGCAGCCTGGTGCTCGACGGCGCGCCGCGCAGCTTTGCGAAGCGATTCGGCCTGCGCGCAGGCGCCGTGGTCGCGCTCGGTGTCGCGTTCGTGCCGGTGATCCTCGCCGGTGGCGCGATCGTCGCAAGGAACCACGCATTCCCCCGGCTGACGGGCTTCGACACGCTGTGGGAGCGCCAACTGGTGTTCGTGAACGAGAGCGCCGATCTGGAATACCGTCCCGCCCCGGAGGCCGGGCCGCCGGACGGGGGCAACTCCGCCGCGTACGTGACGTTTCGTCCGGGGCAGTATTCCATCCTGACCCTGTACGATCCGTACCCGGACTGGACGGGGTACGGCTCCCTCGGCTTCACGGTGTACTCGGACCTGCCCGACGAGGTGAGGCTGACGCTGTGGATCGAGGACGACCACCACACGGCCGGCAGCCAGGGCTACTTCAGCCGCCGCTTGACGGTCTCGCCCGGCGAGAATCGCTTCGACATCGCCCTCGTGGACGTCCGGACGACCGCGAAGAAGCGAGAGCTGGACATGATGCGGATCCACAAGATCGCGCTGTACGGAACCCGGGTCGAGGAACCGTTCTCGCTGTCCTTCGACGACTTCCGGCTGGAGTGAACGCGGTCCTCAAAGAGGATCCGACAGAGCGAACACGCGCACCTCTCCGCCCTCGGGAAGCGGGCGCGAGAGCACGAGCCTGAGACCGTCGGGCGGAGGATCCTGCATCAAGACGGACAGGTGCGGCCGCCTCGGAAGGTCGTTCTTGTCGTCGAAGACCAGGCCCGCCGCGCCCTCCGAGCGAGCGTAGTCGAGGACCACTCCGATGTCTCCCACCGGAATCGGGCGGTAGGGCCGCCCGGCCCAGAAGGGCACGTGCATCTGCACCGCGAGAATCGGCCCGGGCGGCAGCTCGCGCGCGACGACGGGAGCCAGGGCCTTCCGGAAGCTCGCGACCTGGAATCGCCCGCTGTGGCCCATGTGATGGCGGCGTACGCCGGTGTAGGCGATCGCCAGGGCGATCCCGACGTGGACGGCCACGCGGACGACACGCGCCGCGCCTCCGCGCGGCAGCGGCAAGCGCCGCGCGAGCCACCCCCACCCGCCGGCGGAGACGACGAGCCCGAGGGCGAACGGCAGGTACAGGAACCTGGCCTCGACGTGGCTCAGAGCGGGGGCGAACGCCACCGCGGCCAGGCTCGCCAGGTAGCCGAGGGCACGCCGCGACCTGCGGGTGCGCAGCGCCGCCGTCACGCCCGCGGCCCCGAGGACGACCGCGACTACGGGCAGGAGACCCGCCGCGTGCAGGTTGTACGGGATATCGCGCAGGTTCCGAAGAGTGATGGCCGCGCGGCGCTTCGCGAGGTCGATCCAGCGCGGAGGCGTGGCTTCGGAGTCGATCGGGCCGTCCGTCCCCGCCATCCCGGGATCGGGCGCGAGGAGCGTGCCTTCCGTGAAGTACGTCTCCAGGATGCGTCTGCGGTGATCCGCGGCCACGAGATACTGCGACCGCTCGAACCACTCCACGTGCGGGCCCTCCTCGACGTCGCGGAGCCTCAGCCGGTCGGAAACCGTGCGCGTGTCCCGCAGGTACTGGATGCCCGGCGCGGGCTCCCACCGGCCCAGCTTCACCGAGACCCACGCGGCGTAGGGCCCGTAGACGGCTAGCGCTCCCCCCACGAGGGCGAGGGCGAAGAGCGCCCTGGTTCGTGTGGCCGGGTCCCGGTAGGGACGTCCCGCGCCCACCGCGGCCCAGAGCGCCAGCGGCGGCACCAACGCCAGCCCCTCGAACCGCGCCAGCGCGCAGGCCCCGGAAAGCGCGCCGGCGGCGAGAAGGCCGGCGAATCGACCGCGACGCACGGCGCTCCACGTGGCGGCCGCCGCCGACAAGCCGAACAACACGAACAACGGCTCGGTCATGAGGCCGGCCGTCGCCACCAGGCCCGACAGCGCTCCGATGGGGAGCGCGGCCAGACCGGCGCGACGGCCGAACGTGTCGCGGGCGAGCACGTACAGCGGGACGACGACGAGCGCGCTCGCCAGGAGGACGAGGATCTTCGCCGCGGTGTCGACGTCCCCGGTCAACCACGACAGCCCCGCGGTCAGCACCGGAATGAGCGGAGGCCGGGTCAGATCCGGATGCTGACTCCCGCCGCTGTGGAATCCTTCGCCGGCCGCGAGCGACTTTGCGAGCAACAGGTGCTGGACGTGGTCGGAGCCGAGGGCGTAGACCGGGGTCTCGATCGCCCACCGGACCGCGAGGCCCACGGCGAAGGCGACGGACAAGGCAAGGGTGGCGGCGACACGGCGACGGGAGAAGCTCCGGAATCCGCCCATGACTCTTCTCGTTCCCCCCGGCAGCGACCCCTGGGGCCTTGACGGCACCAGAGAGTATTCCAAGGCCCCGCCGGGTGTGTCAAGAAAACGACGCCGGCTCGAAGATCCCTTAAAGCATTCCTTATTAGTACTTTACGAGTGTTTGTGGGATCCCGGACGTTCTGCTTCACCGAGCTTCCGTATTATTTCGTATTTGTTCGAGACAATTCCTTGACTGCGACGCTACCGTCGCGTATTTGTGGCCCCGAGCGGTTCGGCAGATGGGTCCGAGGCCGCGCGTTTCTGAGGAATGATCGAAGTACTCAAGATCTTGGTCTTTGTAGTCGCCCTGGGGGCAGCGACGCTCTCTCGTCGCTGGTCTCTGGCAGTGGTGGGGTTCTTCCTCCCGCTCGCGAGCCTGCTTCCGGAGGCTTCTGTCTCAGGCCTTAACGCTCCGAATGTCCTGCTGTTACCGCTCATCATGCACGCCTTCCAGGCGGGAAGGGCCCCGGGGTCCTCGGACCGGAAAGACCCGCTGTTCGTGCCCTGCCTGTTACTTCTGGGCATGGTCTTTGTCTCGCTCATGCGAGTCCAACTTGATCCCCATCAACCCGTGGAGTTCTTGCAAAGGCGCGAGTTGTACAACAACGCGCTGTTTTTCAAAGGCATGGTCATCCCCTTCGTGGGCTATTTCTGCGCACGACGATTGGTCAGGGATGTGGATTCCGCCCGCCTCGCGGTCGCCAGCGTGATGTGCGGTTACTTCCTGCAGTCTTTCAGTGGTGCGGGAGATTTCCTGCACGGGACTGGATTGGACGATAGGGCGACCGGGCAGTTCTCATCCTCCGGACAACTCGGCCACTTTGTTGCGGCCTACTCGATGATCCCTGCTGCGGCGATCATGCAAGGAACTCGCGGGCGCCTGCTCGTCGCAGCGATCCTCGCGATGCTGGTGTCGGTCATGGGACTATTCGGTAGTCTCTCGAGGGGTGCGTTGGTGGCTTTCGGCGGTGGCATTACTGCGATGGCTTTGGCAAAGCGAAGTCTCTGGATTGTGCTCATCGTCGCCGTCGTTTTTACAGCGCCGACGTGGCTTCCTCAGGATTATGTAGCCCGGTTCCACGAATCCGTCACGAAGGACCGCACGGGACTCTCGCGCGTCCCAGGTTTTCAAAGCGCAGAGGAATTCGATGTCGTCAACAGAGAGGCACGGATCCAGTTCTGGAAGGCAGGAATGAGGATGGTCGCCGACAAACCGATCCTCGGGGTCGGGCTTGGTCGATTCCCGTACGCCCTTCCGAACTACGGATACACCGGCGGCAAACACCGAAGCGCTCACAACGTAACCGTGGGGCTGGCCGCGGAGTGTGGGATTCTGGCTGCGCTGGCGCATCTCGCAATCTTGGTGATCATCGCAACGCACACCCTGCGCCTAGCGTGGACTGCTCGCGAAAAGCTGCCCAGGACCTTCGGTCTTGGGATGTTCGGTGCGATCGTCGCCTTCGCCCTCAGCGGGATGGTGATGCCGGAGTTCTACCGAGGCACCTACTCAGGTCCCTACTTCATTCTCACGGGGGTTGTCTTCAACTTGTTGTTCTTCGAGAACGCCGCCCGAAAGACCGCGACTGTCGCCACCCAGCCCCGACCCCTGAACGCAGCAACTGCGGCCGGGGCCAGTTGACGACGTGACCAGCCAGCCCGCGTCCAATAGCTGTTGGCCGACGGCTTCAGCGACTAGCTTGTATCCAAGCGTTGTGTAGTGTCCCCAGCGAAGCTGCTTGCGGACGACGCGACGTGCATCGTATCCACCGTCAAACAGCGGCCCCTCAGCCGTTGCGGCAGCTGCCTTGAAAGCGGGCAACATGAACCAGCAGTTCAGGTTGTTTCGCTGGCAGATGGCTGCGGCGCGCTCGGTGGGATAATTCGGATCGTGCTCTTCGCGTGACAAGCCCCGTGACCGCAGTCCGTGCTCGAAAAGCTCGGAGTACACCTCGTCTCCATTGGCGAGCGTCACGAAGACGATCCTCGTTTTCGTCGGGGTATCCATAGCCATTTGTGCAAGTAGCCGCTCGTACAGCAACCATGCCTGCTCGATCTCGGGACTCGGAGGGGTCTGGTAGGTCGACATCGACCTCGGCGAATCAGCGTCCGGCTGAGTTTCCAGGGCCTGCAAGCGTGCCGTCAGCCAAGTATAGGCTCGAGAAACGCGCTGGAGACTACAATGAAGTCTCGAAATGGTAGCCGCATCGTTGCGAGATTCGGTGAGTCGAACTTCATAACTGCGCGTGCCATCCGCGGCTTCGCGAGCGACGACAAGGCGACCCTCCCCTCGAGCTGTTTCCAATTCGTCCCAAGTAAGACTTCCGTCGATCGCTGGACTGCGGATTGCGTCCTCGTACTTTTGGCGCATCGCGTCGACATGTTCCTGAGCGTAAACGATGCGGCCATTGACTTCAACGGTCTGTTCAAGAAGTTCGCCGCTCAGGTCGTTACGTGTAAACAACAGGATCACGATCAGATCCGGGTCGAAGCGCGGCGCTTCGAAACGAACGAGGAGACCATAGTCGACGGGAGAGTTGCCTGCGATACTGAGGTTGATCACCTCCACCTTTCGCTCTAGACTTTGCTCATTGAGCCAGGCTTCGAGTCGACGAGGGATACCCTCTTCCAGCGGACGTCGGTAGGGCTCGCCGAACGAGTCCCCGATCACAACGATGCGATAGGTCCCCGGTGACTTTTCCAAGGAATGAGGAACATCGCGCCAACCGTGCTCGTTGGTAGAGATCGTTATGGGTTCCCCCTCGCTGCCGTCCGGGCGGACTGCGAGTTGAATCCCTTTCGAGTCGGGAACCCAACGGCGCAGTATCAAATCGTCAAACTGATAAAAGCCAGTGAAAGACTCTCCGGCGCGCAGCGGGACGGCATCAGATGTACGGCACCGTGGATCGATCCAGTTCTGAGCTTCCGCTTCTCCGAAGAGCGCCCACGATGCCCGAATGGCAAGCTCGCTGAGAATCATGGCAAGGCCGATTCCCAAGAGAATCAGGCCGATCCTCACTTTGACGGGGTCCCTGTCGGTCGGTCTGCGCATCACGTTACCGGCCTCGGGCGTCGTCATCAATCTGGTCCAGCGCGACGAAGCGTCCCGCATGCCCGCGGCGAAGCCGCGGGCGGCTTCGGGACAGCCCGTCAGTCCACATACCCCAAGGCCCTGAGTCTCTCCAGGTCCGCCTCATCGAGCTCCAGTTCGGTCGCGCCGACTCCGCGACTCGAATCCAGCTCGACCCTGTCCTGCAACAGGACGTGGAATTCACGCACCTGGCTGGGGAACCGTGCGGACAGCTCCTCCTGTTGAGTGACGTCGGAGCTGGAGTACAACCAAGGGCGGGGCTCGGCTTCGCTCGTGTTCTCGATATACGCCCACCCGGCATTGCGCAGGGCTCGATCCGAGGGCCGATGTTCCTGGAACACGACTCGCTCATCGTCCTGGCGCTCTCCGAGGATCCACGGGCGGAGCGAGAGTCCGTCCCAAGCAGGGGGAATCCGCCCTCCCGCGAGGTCGACCAGGGTCGGCGCCAGATCGACGAGGCTGACCGGCGCCGTGATCCGCTGGTGCCGGTTCCACGAGAGACTGCTCCACAGGATCAGCGGCACGCGAACGACCTCTTCGAACAAGCTGTATCCATGGCCCCACACGCCGTGTTCTCCGAATGCCTCTCCGTGGTCCGAGGTGATCGCCACGATGGCATTGTCGAGCCAGCCGAGGCGGCGGAGTTCCTCCAACAAGCGCCTCAGGTGAACGTCGTGCCACAGGATCTCCCCGTCGTACTGCGCGATCATCTGTTCGAGATCGTCCGGCGCGAGGGCGTCTCGACCGGCATCCCGGGGTGGCGGCTCCGCAAGCCGATGCTGTGCCGGGGTGCTCGAGAACGGCGCGATGAACTCGGCGGGTGGCATGTAGGGGGTATGAGGACCCATGTAGTGCACGTACAGGAAGATCGGCCGCTCGGGGTCCACGGTCCGCGCCCAGGCCAATACTCGCTCGTTGCGCGCGTCGGGGCCGCTCCCGCCCGTGGTGCGTCGGACCCATGAACGAGCATCCGGCAACAGACGAAACACGAAGCCCCTGAAAACCGGTGTGCGCTCGACCGCCGCGGACGACTGCGGAACGTCGTAGTAGCGCACGCCTCGCCCGTACCCTATTTCGGGAGACATGTTCACGCCATTGGTGAAGAACGCGGTGAGGTAGCCCATGGCGGTGAGCTGCTCGGAAAGTAGCGGCAGCTCGGGCGACAAGCCGTTGTCCACTGCCACGACGCCGTGCCGCGACGGCATGGTCGAGCTGTGCAGGGACGCCATGGAAGGGCGGGTCCAGTTCCCGGCCGCGTAGGCCCGCTCGAACACGAGGCCCTCCCCGGCGAACTCGTCGATGCCGGGCGAGGTCGGCTTCGGGTAGCCGTAGGCTCCCAGGTGATCCGCCCGAAGCGTGTCGACCACGAACAACAGGATGTGCGGCGCGTCCCCGGCGCTCGGCGCGGCCTGCAGGTTCGCGCTCGCCTCGTCGCCGGATGGCCACAATGTTGCCAAGACCACGACGCAGTTCGCGACCAGGAGGGTGACTCCGAGAGCTGCATCGACGCGCTTCCCCCAGCGACGCCGGCTCCACAGCAGGCCGCCGCCGACCACGGCAGCCAGGATGCCGAGGTCCCATGCCAGGCTGGCGGGATGGAGCACGGTGCGGAGCTCACGGAGGTTCACGGTAATCGCGGCCAACGAGAACAGCACGAAGAGCGGGGGCAGGAGGAACAAGGAGCGTCCCGCGTTCTTGCGCAGAGAAAGGACCACCGCGAGAGCGAGGATCGGGACACCCAGGACGAAGCCTACGGCAGCATGGCCCCCGACGATCTCGAACATGCCGCCGAGAGTGGCCGCGAATCCTTTGCGGTCCAGAAGCCAGGCTTCCAGGATCCCGAACTGCATCCCGATCGCCGCTGTGGCGGCCAGGGAAACCAGCAAGCTGCGCCCGCGAGAAGCTCGATCCGCAGGTCTCATACTCACGCCCGCACCTCGACGTCGGCGGAACTCCCTTGGAGCGCTCATCCTAACTCAGTATTGCGGGCGCACCAGGCGGCGCGTTCCGAACCCGCCCTCAGGTGGTCAACCAGTGCGACAGGTCCTTCCGAATCAGGTCTCCGACGCGAAGGACATCGTCACGATAGAGTTCCAGCAATCGCGCCCTCAAGGGGTCGGGCAACTTGAAATCGCGATCGGTGTTCCTGTCGCGTAACGCGCGAAACAGGTTCTGAACCCGCACCGGCGTCGTCGATCTCAGCAGCGCGCTGTCCCGGGCTTTCGACAGGATGGCGTGCAAGGTCGAGTTCCTCGGGATCCTGCCCGTGGCGTAGCGCACCGCAACGTCGGGCTCGAATGCGGGATCCACTCCGAGAAAACGGTAGATTCCCCGGACGAAGCCCAGGGCGTCCTTTCTCAGATCATCGAACAGGGACACGTTGATCTGTTCGCGCGGGAAACGATCGAAGTACCGCTTCAGCTTCTCGAAGTAGAACCCCACCCGCACGACATGCCGATCCACGCCGAACTCCGATTCCAAGTGCCGCGATGCCCGGTTGCTCCTCACCCACATCTGATAATCCGAGACCGCCCGGTCCGCGGGATTCCTCAGAATGGCGATCAAGCGCACGCGCGGCAGATCACGCCGGATTCGATCCGCCGCCACCGGGCTCTCGATGTACAGGGGGGACACTTCGCCCACCGCCAGAGCCTGCGCCGCACCGCTGAACAGGGCGAGATACTCGTCTCGGGTCTTGATCGGGAACTGATTGTGGGCCCGGTGTCCGGAGAAGGTCGACGTGTCGCTGCCGTCATATGCGAAGTAGTTCGTCTCCTTGATGGGGCTGACGAAAACCTCCGGGTGTTGCTTCAAGTAGCCCCACAGCGACGTCGTCCCTGCCTTGGCGACCCCGATGATCAGGAATGTCGGCCATTTCTCTTGCTTCACGTCCATCGAGTTGCCGGGCTCGCTCAACATCTTGCCGGACCCGATCGTACCATTCTGCATGCCCGGGCCCCAAGCCTCGCCTCCGAAACCTCGAAGCGCAGACTGTCTCCCAAGAACGACCCGGTCAGGGAGACCGATCGGTGAATTGAAGCCGGCTGGGCGGGGGTGAGTTCGCACGCCAATCGTCAACTGCCCGTGCGATCGCTCCGTCTCAAGTTTTCTACCGGCGGCGGGGAGTCCGGCGGTGGGCCCTGGCCGCCGACACCGAGTTGGATCGCTCCGACCGAGATCGAAGAAGAAGAGTCGGAACAATCCACCGTGTTGCCCGCCAAATCGAACCACGTGGTATCGTTCGTTCCATTGCCGTCGTAATCCACACCCCTCGTTCCGTCTCCGTCCGGGTCGCAGCTGCCCAGCCCCTCGAGATCGCCTCCCGACTTCGGAGCGTACAACGACAGTGCGTTGAAGTAGTTGGGCGTGGTCGTGACGTCGGAAAACCAATTGCTCTTCGTCGAGCTGTCACAGGCGTTCTGGCATGCCGGAGACTGCGACGCGCCGGCGTTGCACGAAAACGCGCGGCGAATCGTCGCGAACTCGGAGGATGAATCGTCGGCGCAGACGTTCATGACGTCCCAGAAGACGTTGTTACGATCGACCAAGATCTCGCCGGCCCCGCTCCGAGTTCCGCACACCGCGTCGTGCTCCCATCCTCCGCCGACATCGCGTCCATCGAACGTGTTGTTGAACATGTAGAAGCGATGCGATTGCGTCACGTTGTCGGCCGTGTCGCACCAATACGCCTGGAACTTCTGCAGGTCGGTTGCCGCCACCGAGGGGTCGTTGCGCACGAGGTTCCCGTAGAACCAGATCTCGCCGAGCCCCGAGCCCTCGGAGTTGCCGAAATTCTGGATGTCGAAGAACCTGGCGCTGTCACTCGCCATGTTCTTGAGGATGAATTCGTTGTTCCATAGCAACTGCTTTTCGGGAGTCGCCGGAGAGTTGACGCCGGTTCGGTCCACGTCCTTGAAGTAGAACACGTTCGCCTTGTGCGCGCCGTCCGTGATCACGTTCAGACGTGACGGGTTGTTCGCGTGGTCGATCACGACGCGGTTGTCGTGGAAACTCAGCGGGCAACCCTGGTCCGTCCAGACCCCCAGTCGAGCCGTGCTCTGATGGATCAGGCTGTTCTTGATCTCCGTTCGCATGTTGGGCAGGCCGTTCGCGCAGCGTTCGTTAGTCCTGCTGGCAATCTCGGCCCACATGGTCTTCATGCAGGAGTTGTTGTTGTCTCCGCCCGGCGCGACGGAGCAATCACGGGCGTTGGAGTAGTTCGCGTCGTTGTCGACCATGTAGATGTGATCGACGACGTGACCAGGGTCGCGGCTGTCGCCGTGCAGGATGATGCGCGCGTTCGTGCCATGCGTGCTCGCGTCCTGCCGGCCGGCCCAGTCGTTGCCCCCGTTGTAGCGCGTGAACTTGAGGTCCTTGATCCGCAAATACTGTGCGTTCTTCACGCCGAAATACGTGTTGTCCTCGTGGAGCTCCGTGTCGAATACTCCATCGGCGTTCGTGTCGATCTCGATACCACGCTCGTCGCTCTCGAGGCGGTCCCCGCAGAGTCCGGACGGGGCGCCGCCAGCGAACGCTCCACCATCCGCGAGGCAACCGACCATTACCGCAAAGAAGCTGTCACCGGTGAGCGTCGCGTCGGGCTGACGCGTCTGATCGAACGCCCCGTTGTCGTTGCGGTCCCCGCTCAGGATCGCCGGATAGCTCGCGGGCTCGCCCTGCAATGTGTCCGGGATCTTGTCCCCGTCCGCGTCCCATGTGTCGACGGCGCCGCGCATGTTCGCGCCACGGATGTAGGCTGGGTTCGAAGCCGTTCCGTAACCGTTGTTGGTCAAATTGGGGCCGAGTCCGTATGCGCCGATGCTGGCAAACCAGCAATCGTAGATCCCGCAGTTCTCTAGTTCCGTGGTGCGTGACCCGGTCCCCTGCGCGAACAGTGAGTAGTCTCCGCAGTCCTTCTGACATCGCGCCCCGGCCTCAGTGTACGTACCGGCGTGAATCTCGCACGAATCCGAGGTCGCCATGTTCCACACGCACGCCTGCGGGTGGCCGTAGATTCTCTCGTTGGTTCCGTCACCGTCGACGTCCGCCGATACGCCGTTCGTGAGGTTCGTGACCGTCCCGCCCCCACTCGTGCAACTGCCGCTCGTGGTCGTTCCACTAACGGTTCCGATCACCTTGCCGGACTGCGTTCCACCGCTGCAGTACGAGAGGTCGTCCGTGTTGCTCGTCCCCTTGGCGTTGTGGGCGGGGTTGGGGCAGTCGTTCAACCGGCCGTTGTCGTTCGTGTCCAGATAGACGTGGCGGTCGGCCGCCATGGCCTGAGACACGATACCGAGGGTCACGGCGCATGGGATGGTGATGAGGTACTTGAAGAACCGTACGGACAATAGCCTGCTCCTCCCAGTATTCAGTATCCTCTGTCCGACGGCCCGTGCAACCTGGAATCTACGTCGCTCGATGGTCCGGCGGAATGAGCCGTGCAATATCG
>Ga0302046_10000369_pt1 | contig 46398 bp, 31 predicted proteins | sample RVTome_11_FD_200261 | JGI IMG/M metagenome (GOLD analysis project Ga0302046, IMG submission 200261) | Soil microbial communities from uranium-contaminated site in the Upper Colorado River Basin, Wyoming, United States - RVT147D111 (version 2) ...
ACAGCGGGTTGCGCAGGTACAGACGGACCGTGGTTCCGGCGGCCTCCTGGAGCCCCGGGGGCTCGATCCACCGCCAGGGGGCACGGCTCTTCGATGACAGATGCCACGAGGTCGCGAGGTGGGTCCGTGCACGGCGGGTCTCCGTGACCACCTGCTCGGAAACCAGCAGCCCGAGCTTGATGCCTACGCCCGCGAAGCCGATGCTCCGCCCCCGCCTCTTGGATGTCGATGCGAGGTCGTGGTAGCGGGCGAGCGCCTGACGGCTCATCCCGGTCCCGTTGTCGGTCACCGTCAGCGTTTCCGCCACTGGATCGGCCCGGACGGTGATCTCGCTCGCGCCCGAGTCCAATGAGTTCGCGACGATCTCGGTCAGGATCGTCTCCTCGATGGAGCCGGGATAGGCGTCCCGGAGGTCCTCGAGGAGGTGCAGCAGGTCGACGCGCGTCTCACCCATGGCCGTGAATATGCGCCCGATCGGCCGCCGATCACACCTCGAAGTCCAGCGCCACGTCGAGCGCGGGCGCCGAGTGCGTGATCCAGCCGACCGAGATCATGTCGACGCCGGTCTCGGCGACCTCGCGGACCGTCTCCAGCGTGATGCCTCCCGACGCCTCGAGGAGACAGCGGCCGGCGGCGCGCTCGACGGCCGCGCGCATCGTCTCGGGGTCCATGTTGTCGAGCAGGACGACGTCGGCACCGGCGGCGATCGCCTCCTCCAGGTCCTCGAGGCGATCGATCTCTACCTCGATGGTCATGCGCGCCGAGCCGCCCGCGCCCGCGCCCGCCACGGCCCCCGGCGCGCCCGCCACGGCCCCCGGCGCGCCCGCCACGGCCCCCGACGCGCCCACTCCGGCCTCGCGCGAGGCCGCGTCCGCGGCCGTGGGCCCCGCCACCGTCGCCGGGGCGCGCCCGAGCGCCTCCCTCGCCCGCGCCACCGCCGCCGCAACCGAGCCCACCGCCTGAACGTGGTTGTCCTTGATCAGCACCGCGTCATAGAGTCCCATGCGGTGGTTGCCGCCGCCGCCCGCGCGGACGGCGGCCTTCTCGAGCGCGCGCAGCGTCGGCATGGTCTTGCGTGTATCCACGATCCTCGCGCGGGTGCCCTCGATGCGGTCAACGAGCGCCCGCGTCGCGGTGGCGATGCCCGACAGGTGTCCGAGCAGGTTGAGCGCGACGCGCTCGGCGGAAAGGATCGAGCGGGCCGGACCGGAAACGGCGGCGAGCCGGCTGCCGGCCCCGACCACCGTGCCGTCGGCCAGCATAGGCTCCGCGCGCACCTCCCCGTCGAGCAGCGTAAACGTACGCAGCGCCACGCCGAGCCCGGCGATGCACCCGCCCGCCCGCGCGACGATGTGCCCGCTGACGCGGGCGTCCTCCGGGATGGTGGCGGCCGAGGTGACGTCGCCCGCGTCGCCCAGGTCCTCGGCCAGCGCGGAGCGGAGGAAGCCGTCCGTGTCCAAGGTCAGCGCGAGCGGCTTCGGGCGAGCGGGGCTCCAGCGGTTCGGTCTCGGTCCGGCGCTCCGGGGACGTCCGCGCGGGGGACGGCGACGCGGTAGGTCAGACCCGCACCTCGCGCATGCGCTCGACGGCCACGCGCGCGCGCCGCGACCTCGGGATCCACCAGAACACGTTGTGCCACAGCGAGATTCATGGCTATGAGGAAGGCAGGCCAGAGCCTAGCGCCGAGCGCCTTCCGTCGTGGGCTTCCACGGGTCGTTCACGCCGGCCAGAAGGCAGGAGTCGCCGGTATCGAGAAAGTGCGTGTGTAAGCACTCGAGCGTCGCGCCCAGGCTCTGGAGCAGCGCCACCGTCTCCGGATAAGCCACCCTGGTGAAGAAGCCGGACCGTCCGCCGCGCGCCATGTCCGCCGTTGATTGACCCAGGCGGGTGATGACGGTCACGTCGCCGCCCTGCGCGACGAGATACACGATCAGCTCGTTGTCCCCACGCGAGGCGGCGTAGTGCATGGGCGTGTAGCCCCATGAATCCCTGAGGTTCACGTCCGCGCCGTGCTCCTCCACGAGATACCGCACGGCCGGAACGAAGCTGTTCGGCACGTTGCGAACGCTGAACGCGCCGAGTCCCGTAAAGCCGCCGCCCGCGGCCACGTGGATCGGGTACGCGTTGGGCGCATCCTCGGGGATCCACGGCAGGCCGGAGTCCTCCTGCTGCCGGCCGTCCTGCTGGCGCCGCTCCCTCATTCCCACCGCCGGCCATGAGGTCGGGATGCTCGGGTCGGCCCCATGGGCGGCGAGCAGACGCATGGCGGCGAGGTCCTGGGCGAACGCGGCCCGCCAGAACGGGGTCGCGCCCTCGAGGTCGATGCCCAGCTTGGTGAGGCCGTACTCCCAGTACCAGAGATGCGTGCTCAAGCGAACGTTGGGGTCGGCGCCCGCCGCGAGCAGCGCCTCCAAGACGTCCAGGTACTCGGCCCGCTGCCTGTCCTGCGCTCTCGGCTGCGGGAAGTTGGACTTGGGCGCCCACTGCGTCTGGAGGACCGCGAAAAGCGGAGTGGCTCCGTCCGTCGTAGCCGCGAGATCGGGGTCCGCACCCCGCTCGACGAGTCGGAGCGCCAGGTCGAAGTGACCGTTGAGCGCCGCGATCAGAAGTGGGCTGGTGGCGTCCCCGCCACTGACCTGGTCGATGTCCGCGCCGGCGTCGATCAGGGCCATGGCGCCCTCGATGTGGCCCTCGCGCGCAGCGTACAGGAGCGCGGTCATGCCTCCGGTCGTTCCCACGAGCGTCTCCCGGTACGGAGGTCGGGGGACGTCGGGGCCGCCAGGATAGTCGGGCCGGTAGGACACGAGCTCCGAGGGGTCGTACTCCCCGCGCGCCTCGCCCGAACGGAGGAACTCGCGCTGCGCGTGGATGGCTTGTTGGACCTGGCTGGCGGTGGGCTGCCAGTCCTCGCCGCCCTGCTCGGCCGACTTGAAGCTCTCGAGTGTCCGGCGCAGATGCCGCGCGGCCTCGCGGTCCGCGATCATGCTCTGCAAGACGTCGTCGACGACCGTGCGGACGGATGGGTCCGCGCCGCGGCGCAGCAGCTCCCGGGCGGCTTCAGCCCGGTTCGCCGCGGAGGCGAACATGAGCGGGGTCTGTCCCGCGGACGCCTCACGGGCGTTGGGGTCCGCGCCGTCATCGAGGAGCGCCACCAGGGCGTCGGGCGCGCCGACGGCGGCGGCCGCCAGATGGAGCGGCGTCACCCCGCTGTTGGTTGTGGTCGCGCCGGCGTCGCTCCCGGCCGCGAGCAGACTTCTGACAACCGCGCCGTGCCCGCCGCGGCTCGCGAGGTGAAGCGGCGTATACGCACCGATCCGCGTCCGCGCGTCCACGGCCGCCCCCGCCGCGATCAACACGTCGACCACCTCCGCTTCGCCTCGCTCCGCGGCCCAGTGCAGGGCGGTCATGCCGTCGCCCTCGGCGGCGTTCACGTCCGCTCCCTGCTCGATGAGGGCCCTCACCGCGTGCGCGTCCCCCCGACGTGCGGCATCGACGAGCGGCTCGTCGGGCGGCGCATGCACGGCCGCCGACAGGAGGAGCGCCCAGGCCAACGCTCCGGCCGCGTTCAGGCCCCGCATGGTCACGAGCCGTCCCCGGGGCGCGCGCGCACGCCGCTCCCAGTGCTCAGCGCAAACGCACCCGTGCTGTCGCCGAAGCCCGTCAGGTCGTGACCGATGCCCTGCATGAGCGCCACGAAGACGTTCGCCATCGGGGTGCCCGTCGGGGCCCGTAGGTGAAGGCCTCCCTCGAGGGCCCCGTTGGCGCGCCCCATCAGGATGAGCGGACACCTGCGGTGGTTGTGCAGGTTCGGGTCGCCCATCGGTGACCCCCAAACGATCGCGGTCTTGTCCAGCAGGGACGCATCGCCCTCCATCGTGTCCTTCATCCTCTGGAGGAAGTAGGCGACCTGGCCGAGGCGGTACGCGTTGATCTTGTTGAAGTCCATGATGTCGGCGGGGACGTTGCCGTGGTGGGACGCTCCGTGGTGTCCCTTCGTGGTTCCGCTCGCCGGGAACGTACGGTTCGACTGATCGAACCCGGTCTTGAAGGTGACGACCCGTGTCACGTCGGCCTGCAGGGCGAGCACCTGGAGGTCGAACATCAACCGCATGTGCTCCTCCCAGGAGTCGGGGATTCCGGAGGGAGCTTCGGGCATCTCCCTCTCCTCACCGCTCTCGTTGCGGGCCTCGACCAGTTGAATGCGACGCTCGACCTCACGCACGTGCTCCAGGTACTCGTCCATCGCGACGCGGTCCACCGCGCCAAGCGAGGCCTTCAGGCGCGCGACCTCGTTCACGATCCAGTCCAGCATGCTCCGGTCGGTGCGGCGACGCGCGGCCCGGTCCTGGGGTGTGTCGCCCGCCCCGAAGAGCCGCTCGAAGACCGCTCGTGGCTCGCGAATCGCGGGCAGGGGCTGATCGGGCGATGCCCATGCGAGCGAGGTCGTGTACGCGCAGTGGTAGTTGTATGCGCACCCGCCCCCGCGGTCGATCGACTCGGTGCACAGCTCCAGCGAGGGAAGCGCCGTGTCCCGCCCGAAGCGCCGGGCGTGGAGCTGATCGAGCGAGGTCCCCAGGTAGAGGTCGGAGCCCTGGGTCTGCTTCGGGTGTGCCTGCGTGAGGAACACCGCCGTCGAGCGATCGTGGTCGCCGCCGATCTCGTCGGCGTGATAGGGCTCCGCCATGCGGCAGTCGGTCTCGCTCACGATCGTGAGATACTCACGGAACGCCTCCAGGGGCTTCAGCTGACTCTCGGGAGCGAGCTCGAAGTCGCGGCCCACGCCCGCGGGGGCGAACAGGTTCCGTGCGTCGCCCCAGTCGCTGCCGCCCGCGCTCCCCATCGACTCCTCGACGCAGACGAGACGGGTGTGGCCGGCCTCCCGGGTCCGGTCGTGCCACGGCCGTCCGGCGGGGACCATGGCGTCCAATAGCGGCAGCGCGACGGCGGTGCCCATGCCGCGCACGAACGACCTGCGGGAGATGTGTCTTCCAGTGATGAATTCCATGGCTCCTACGCTCCCTGGTCAGCTTCGACCTCAGCGGTCGCCGGCGCTCGCATCATCTGGAAGGCGTCGCTTCGCACGACGCCCAGAATGAACGACGAAAGCCGATAGTCGCTCGCCCGTGCCGCCCGCGCGATCTCCCGGATCGCCGGCTGATCGAAGTACTCCACCCGCCGGCCCATCGCGAAGGCGAGCAGATTCGCGGTAAAGTTGCGCACCACCGGAATCGGACGCTTCAGGAGCACGTCCGTGAGATCGGACGGGGTGCTGACCGGTGTTCCATCGTAGAAGACGCCGCGCGTATCGAGCGGCATGCCGCTCTCACGTATCCGCCACCGGCCGGTCACGTCGAAGTTGTCGAGCGCCAGGCCGATGGGGTCCATGAGCCGATGACAGGCGTTGCACGTGGGGTTCGCGCGGTGCAGTTCCAAGCGCTCGCGCGTCGTGAGTCGGCGATCCTCCCTCGCGTCCGCGATTTCGTCGAGACTCGGTACGTCCGGCGGCGGTGGCGGCGGCGGAGCGCCCATGAGCACCTCCATCACCCACTTGCCTCGGAGCACGGGCGACGTCCGGTCGGACATCGAGGTCAGCAGCAGGACGCTGCCATGCCCCAGCAAGCCGCGCCGTACCCCCTCCGGGTAGCGGACGCGCCTGAACTCGTCGCCCGCCACGCCGGGGAGCTCGTAGTGACGGGCGAGCCGCTCGTTGACGAACGTGTAATTCGCGGTCAGCAGCTCGAGCAGGCTCCTGTCCTCTCGGACGAGATGATCGAACAGGAGCTGCGTCTCCCGCACCATGTCGCGACCGAGCTGGTCCGTGAAGTCCGGGTAGAGGTGGCGTTCCGGCTCGTTCTTCACGGCGTCCTGCAAGCGCAGCCACTGCGACGCGAAGCGCGTGGCGAGGGCCTCGGAACGCGGGTCGGCCAGCATCCTCCTCACCTGTGTCTCGAGCGCCTCCGGGTCGGAAAGCGCACCCCGCGCCGCGACGCCGAGGAGCTCCTCGTCCGGCCCGACGCCCCACAGGAAGAACGAGAGCCGGGACGCCAGATCGATGTCGCTCAGGCGATAGTCCTCTCCGGGCCGCACGCCGTCCGGCTCCTCCTCGAGCCGGAAGACGAAGGAGGGACTCGTCAGAATCGCCTGCAGCGCGGTTCGCACGCCGACCTCGAAGCCCGCGGCGGCGGCCTGCTCGTCGTAGAAGGACAAGGGGCCCGACAGGTCTTCCGCGGTGACCGGCCGGCGGTACGCCTCGGTGGCGAGCCGCGTGACGATCGACTCGGCGCACCCGCGCTCCTCGGTCTGCGAGCGGGGATAGCACGTGAAGATCTTACGCCGGCTCGGGGTCTCGGAGACGCCCGACACGTTCGCGGGCCCGGTGATCATCAAGTCGGCCAGGTGCGGCAACGCCGTGATGCCGTAGTTCGCCCACTCGGTATCGTCCTCGCCGCCGACGAAGGACCAGCGGTGCGGGCTCAGCCGGTCCTCGTACGGGCCGTCGATCCGGCGCACGAAGGCCGCGGCCACCTGGTGCTGGCCGGCACGGACGAAGACCGGCTCGGTCCGGATGGGCGCGTTCCCGCCGCCACCGTGCTCCAGGCTCAGCACCGCCACCGCCTCTCCGTCGATCGAGATGTCGAGGTCCTCGAATCCGGTGCCCAGGCCCAGAAGCGTCTCCACCGAGAAGACGTACTCGCCGTCGGCCGGGAAGTGGTGCGTCACGACCATCCCGCCACGTGTGCCGAACGGGGTCCCCGGGACGCGGTCCCAGGCGTGCTGTGAAACCTCGACCGGGTTGGTGTACTTCGTGGAGGCCGACAGGGCGTTCGCGTTGCCGACCGCGAGCCGGCTGACCTCGGTGGCCGCCCTCAGATAGGCCTCGAGCAGGGTCGTCGACAGCCCCTGCGCCGCGGATAGGTTGTCGAAGTTGCCGAGATACGTGTCGGCGGGAAGCCACCGGCCGGCGTCCACGTCCAGGAACAGCAGCTCCTCGATCACGCGTTCGTATTCCGCGCGATTGAGCCTCTGGAATCGGCGCGTTCCCGGATTCGGGTTCCCCGCAGCCGCCCGGTCGACGACCGACTCGAGCGTCTCCACGAGGGCAAGGAGCGTGTCAGCCGCGGGCCGTCGCGCACCCGGAGGGGGCATCATCCCGGCCCTCAGCTTGACGATCATCTTCTCCGCCGTCGCGGCCCTTTGGTGGGCCGACGTCACGTCGAAGCCCTCGAGCGTCAGATTTCCCCTGAGTCGGCGCTCGTTGTGACAGCGCACGCAGTACCGCTCGACGACGTCGGAGAGGTCGGCGGGGGCTGCCAGCGACGGGGCCGCGGGCAGCACGGCGGCCGCCTCGGCCCGAGGCTCCTGGCGCGTGGCGAGCTCCGCGACCTGGCTCACGAGCGTGAGGCAGGCTCCCAGCAACGCGGCACTGGCGGCGAACGTCCTCATGGATCCTCCACCGGCCGGCGCGCCTGGCCGAGCCTGATGCTGGGCTTATGCGCGTCCGATTCCGACCGGGCCAAATGTAGGGCGCCCCCGAGCATGCGGCCAGAAAGCCCGGAGGGGCGGGCGAATGCCGCTCCTCGACGTCGTGGCCCTCAGTGCGTGAGGACGAGCGGCCTGCCGATGAGCTTGCCCGGAACGGCTCTCGGCTTGGGAACGAACTTGTTCACCCATCCACCGTCCCAACTCGCGACATAGACGTTGCCGTCCTGGTCCACGTCGAGTTGGTGTGGGCGCGACAAGCCGCCCGGAAAGCCGCCCCTCGTCCCTCCGTAGGCACCCCAGTAGTACTGGAGCTCGCCGTCGCGGCCGTACTTGAGAATTCGGTTCAGTCTCGCGGAGATCACCCAGACCCAGTCGCTCTCATCGATGAAGATGCCCACCGGGTCGGAGACATCGGGCCATTCCTCGATGAACTCACCGTTCTCGGTGAAGATCTGGATGCGGTTGTTCGTGCGGTCGCCGACATACACGCGGCGATCCCGGTCCACGGCCAGTCCGTGGACGAGGTCGAACTGTCCTGGCCCGGTCCCGAGCTCCCCCCACTCCATCAGGTACTCGCCGTCCGCATCGTACTTGACGATGCGGGAGTTCCAGTAGCCGTCGCCGAGGTAGAAGCTTCCGTCCGGAAGGAAGGCGAGCACTGCCGGATCGCCGTACGTGTACGGACCTGGGTGCGGGTTCGCCCGTGCCTCCTCCCGGCTCGTGGGGTGGTTGCGGTCGACGAGCCGCATCACCAGCTCGCTTCCGTCGTTGGTGAACTTGAGGATCTGCATGTTGACCCCCCTGCCGCCGCCGCGCTCGACAACCCAGACGTGGCGCTCCGCGTCGTAGGGACTGATGTAGACCTGGTGGGGCTTGTTCAGGATCGAGTCCCACTGGGTCCACCGCTCGACGATGTCTCCGTTCCGGTTCACGACGACGAGGTAGTTCGTGCCACCCTCTCTCTCCTGTCCTTCCCCGTCCCGGTCACCCCACACCGCCACGATGATCCGGTCCGGAGTGTCCACGGCGAGGCCGGACACCTCCCCCCAGGTCCACGGCCCCTCGTGGTCCGGGGCCGGCTTCCACCAACCCTCCACGGCGTCGTATCCACCGGTCCTGTCGTCCCCACCCTTCACGACGGCTCCCTGCGATCCCGATGAAGGGGCAGCCTGGTTCTCGTCCACACAGGCCGGGAGGGCCGCCAGCCCCGCGGCCAGGAAGAGGGCCACGCCGATGCGCTCCAGACTCATGGTGCCTCCTGTCCCGTACGGACATCCGACGAGCCGGTCATAGGGGCGCTCAACGTGGGGGCCTTGCCGGCGTGGTGCCAGGGGAAGGTCCGCCTACGGAGGACGCGAGCGCCGTAGATCAGACCCGCACGTCGAGCATTCGCTGGACGGCCACGCGCGCGCGGGACGCGACCTCGGGATCCACCACGACCTCGTGCTTCATGTCGCGGAGCGCGTCGCGGATGCCGGTGAGGGTGATCCTCTTCATGTGCGGGCACAGGTTGCACGGCCGCACGAACTCCGTGTCGGGAGACTCGGCCGCCACGTTGTCGCTCATGGAGCACTCGGTGACCATGACGACCTGGCGCGGGCGCTCGCGGCCGACCCAGTCGATCATGCCCGCGGTCGAGCCCACGAAATCGGCCTCCTCGAGCACGTCGGGCGGGCACTCGGGGTGCGCGATGATCTGGATGCCGGGATGCAGCGCGCGATACGCGCGCAGCTCCTCCGCGGTGAAGCGCTCGTGCACCATGCACGAGCCCTCCCACAGGATGATGTCCACGTTCGAATTGGACGCGACCCACATGCCGAGGTAGCGGTCCGGCAGGAAGATCACCCGATCGGTGCCGAGCGATTCGACGACCTCGACCGCGTTGCCAGATGTACAGCAGATGTCCGACTCGGCCTTCACCGCGGCGGACGTGTTCACGTAGGTGACCACCGGAACGCCAGGGTATCGCTGTCTGAGCAGGCGAACGTCGGCGGCCGTGATCCCCTCCGCGAGCGAGCAGCCGGCGGCCGTGTCGGGGATCAATACCGTCTTGTGCTCGTTGACGATCTTGGCCGTCTCGGCCATGAAGTGGACGCCCGCCATGACGATCACCTCGGCGTCCGTCGCCGAGGCGAGCCGCGCCAGCGCGAGCGAGTCCCCCTTGAGGTCGGCCACGCCGTGGTAGATGTCCGGCGTCATGTAGTTGTGCGCGAGCACCACGGCGTTCCTCCGCCGCTTGAGGTCCTCGATCTCCTCGAGAACCGGCCCGAGGAGCGCGATCTCGATATCGGGCAGGACCCCTTCGAGCCGCTCCGCGGGGCTGATTTCCGTCGATGATAGGCTCACGGCGCTCTGCTCACTGCGCTTCCCATGATCTCGTGGGGGCCACAACGTTAGCATGACGAGATGCGGGATCAATACACCCGAGTGGGGCAAGTAATCCCTGGGCGGGCGCCGCCGGCCGCGCCCGTGCCCGACATCGGCTCGGCCGTGGGGCTTCGGGCCGCCGCGGTGCGGTACGGTCCCCGCTTCTATGCCGCCGGCGACCTCAGCTCACGATACGCTCATCGTCGTGGGTTCCCCACTTCTCGAACCACTTCCTCAGATACAGCTGCGTCCGCATGAAGTTCGACGGATTCGAGCTGGTCCCGTGCCACTCGTCCTGGAAGCGGATCATGACGGTGGGCACGTCCAGGTACTGCAGCGCCTGGTAGTACTCCTCGGTCTGGCCCATGGGGGTGCGCAGGTCGTTCTCCCCGGTCATGAGCATGGTGGGCGTCGTCACGTTGCCCACGTAGAAGATCGACGAGCGGTCCATCCACTCGGTCGGATCCTCCCAGAACGGCGTCTCGAAGGTGCGGGTGTAGCTGATTGCGTCGGACGTCCCCATCGCGCTCATCCAGTTCACGATGGGGCAGTTGGCCGAGGCCGCCGTGAACCGGTCGGTATTGCCGACGATGTACGTCGTGAGGATGCCGCCGCCGGAGCAGCCGTACACGAAGAGGTTGCGCTCGTCCACGTATCCGGCCGCGAGCGCCGCGTCGACGCCGCGCATGAGGTCCTGCATGTCCGCCCCGGGGTAATCGTGGTTGATGGCGTTGGCGAACTCCGTGCCGTAACCGGTGCTGCCCCGCGGGTTCGTGTACAGCACGACGTACCCGTTCGCGGCGTGCTCCTGGAACGCGAAGTTGAAGCCTCCGTTGTACATGCCGTGCGGTCCGCCATGGATCGCGAGCATCAGCGGGTACCTTCGGGAGGGGTCGAAGTCGGGCGGCTTGACGATCCACCCCTGGATGTGGAACGGATCGGAGTCGTACCAGATCTCCTCGACCTCGCCGAGCGTCACGCCGTGGAGGACGTCGTCGTTGACGCTCGTCAGGCGCGCGCGCTCGTTCGGGCTCGCGAGGGGGAACCGGTAGATGTCGCCCGGCTCGTGCGCGCTCGCGACGGTGCCCACAGCCGTGCCGTCCCGCGAGAACGATTCGAGCGACACGAGCTGGCTCCCCTCGGTGAGCCGGCTCACGCCGCCGTCCACCGACACGAAGTGCAGGCTCTGGTAGCCCTCGCGGGATACGCTGAAGTAGAGCCCGCTCCCGTCCGGGGCCCACTGGAGCCCGCCGGACTGGCGATCGTAGGCGCCCGAGATGAGCCGCGGGCTCGAGCCGTCGCGGTTCATCAGGTAGATCCGCTCGTTCCGGTACGTGTCGTTGTGCTCGTCACCGGCCGCGTAGGCGATGAGGCGCCCGTCCGGAGACGGCACCGGCTCGCCGTCCGGGCCGCGCCGGTTGGTCAGCTGGCGGATGTCGCCCGTGGCGACGCTCACCGCGTAGATCTCCGACTCCTGCCAGTTCTCCGGCCGGTCCCAGTCATCGGCACGATGCGCAGTCAGGTAGATCTCGCTGCCGTCGGGGCTCCACGCGAGGCCGGAGTGGTTCCACTCGCCGTCGGTGAGCTGGCGCGCGGTGCCACCCTCGGCGGGCACCACGAACAGGTGCGTCCACCTCGTGTCGATGTAGCCCGTGCGGTCACGCTTGTAGCTCGCGCGCTCCACCACCTTGGGGTCGCCCGTCCAGCGGGCGCCGTCCGGACGGTCCGGCAGCTCGACGCCCGCGAAGTCCGCGCGGTCGTCCACGCGGCTGGTGAACGCGATCCACGCCCCGTCGGGGGACCATCGGGCGTTCGAGGGGCCGTGCTCGAGGCGCGTCACCTGCGAGGTCGCGCCCTCGTCGTCCATCCACCGCACGAACACCTGCGAGCCGCTCGGCTCCCCGGGCGCGGTGTAGAGGATCCGCGTGCCGTCGGGCGACCAGCGTGCGCCGCCGCCCTCGACCAGGTGCCGGTTCCTGGTGCCGTCGGCGCCCATGATCCACAACGACGACTCTCGGCTGTCGTTGACCTTGTCGATCCAGGCGCGCGTATAGACGATGCGCGAGGCATCCGGTGAGATCTGCGGATCGGACACGGACTCCATGTCCATGTACTGCTCGAGAGCGAGCCGTCGCTGGCCGTCGTCCTGGGCGGCGACCGCACGGGGTGCGGCCACGAGGAGCGATGCGGCGGCGGATAGGGCGATGAGCGCGCGGGTCATGGTCTGCCTCGGGCACGAATGTGGACGGGCCACGAATGTGGACGGGCAATGTAGCTCGCGGCCCGGCGGGGGCGCGACCGGCCCGCGACGCCTTTCCCGCGGGCCCCGCTGCCCGCATGATTCGGGATGGGTCCGACCGGGCCCTCGCCGTTGCGTCACGCTGGAGGTGCCTCATGAGCCGCCACGAGCTTCTCGTTCCGTCACGTCCGTTTCTCCTTCTTGTGGGGCTCGCCTTTGCCGCCGCCCCCGCTCCGGCTCAGGAGCGCTTCTCCATCCAGGACGTGCTGAGCCCGGGATTTCCGTACACGCTGGTGTCCGCGCAGACTGCCGACCGTATCGCGTGGATCGAGTTCGAGCGCGGGCTGCGCAACGTCTACACCGCCGTGCCACCGACATTCCAGCCCATGCGGCTCACGAGCTATCTCGAGGACGACGGCATCGACCTGCAGGAGCTCCAGATCTCCGACGACGGCGAGATCGTCACGTTCATTCGCGGGCACGACGCCAACCGTGCCGGGTGGGTGGCGAACCCGACCAGCGATCCGAGGGGCGCCGAGCGCGTCGTCTGGGCGATGAGCACGCAGGGAGGCAACCCGTGGCGGGTCGTCGAGGCCGAGGACTACGGCCTGTCCGCCGACGGCCGATGGGTGGTCTACGAGCGGGAAGGCCAGATCCACCGCGCTCCCGTGAACTCCGGCCTGGACGCCGCCGAGGATGCCGGGGCGCCGTTCTTCCTGGCCTACGGCGAGAACGGAGATGCCAGATGGTCACCGGACGGGACCAGGATCGCCTTCGTGAGCGAGCGGGAGGACCACTCCTACATTGGCGTCTACGATGCGCGCAGCCCGGCCATCCTGTACCTCGCGCCGAGCGTGGACCGAGACAGCTCGCCTGCCTGGTCGGCCGACGGAGCACAGATCGCGTTCGTGCGGCGTCCGGGGCTCCCGTTCGGCGCCGCCACCGAGGCGCCCGACGACACGACGGAGCTTCCGGACGGCCTTCTGGAATCGAAGTTCGTGGGCGGGCACACGCTCGAGATCTGGGTCGCCGACGCGCGCACGGGTGAAGGCCGGCGGGTGTGGCAGGCGCCACCCGATGACGGCGGCTTCAGCGACGTCGACGAGATCCACTGGAAGGCCGACCGCATCGTGTTCGAGGCGGAGCCGGAAAACTGGCGGCACTGGTACTCCGTGGCGGTGAACGATCCCACGGCCGAGCCCGTCGAGCTCACACCCGGTGAGGGCTTCGTGGAGCACGTGGCGTTCTCCAGCGACGGGAGCTGGCTGTACTACGCGTCCAACACGAGCGACATCGACTACCGCGACCTGTGGCGTGTGCCGGTGAGCGGTGGCGACCCGCAGCAACTCACGGAGGGCAACGGCATCGAGACGTATCCGGCGGTGCTCGCCAGCGGCGAGCACGTCGCGGTCCTCTATGCCGATCATCAGCGGCCGCAGTCCGTTGCCGTCGTGCCCGCGGGTGGCGGGGAGGCGCGCACGATCACACTCCTGCCGGTCGAGTATCCGCTCGACGAGCACGTCGTCCCCGAGAACGTCACGCTCAGGGCGGAGGACGGAATGGAGTTCAACAACCAGCTCTTCCTACCTCCGGACCTGAGGCCAGGCGAGCGACGCCCGGCGCTCATCTTCATCCACGGCGGCTCTCGCCGGCAGATGCTGCTCGGCTATCACTACATGCACTTCTACCACATGGCCTATGCCATGAATCAGTACTGGGCGTCGCAGGGATACGTCGTGCTGTCGGTCAACTACCGGAGCGGCATCGGATACGGGAAGGCGTTCAGGGAGGCCGAGGGCCGCGGCCGGCTGGGCAACACGGAGTACAGGGACATCATCGCCGCGGGTCGCTACCTGCAGACGCGCGATGACGTGGACCCCGAGCGCGTGGGTCTGTGGGGGCTGTCGTACGGAGGGATCCTCACCGCGCAGGGGCTGGCCAGGAACTCCGACGTGTTCGCGTCCGGCGTCGACATCGCCGGCGTGCACCTATGGGGGGACTCGATCGACCCCGAGAGCGTGTCGTACCGGTCATCGTCGATCTCCGAGATCGAGAACTGGACCTCACCGGTCTACCTCATCCACGGCGACGACGACCGCAACGTGGACTTCTCGCAGACCGTTGGGCTCGTGCAGCTCCTGCGGGCGCACGACGTGCCCTTCGAGCTGATGGTGCTTCCCGACGACGTGCACGACTCGCTCCTCTTCCACCGCTGGATCACGATCTTCGAGACGTCCGACGACTTCCTGCAGCGCACGCTGGTGCAGAGGGAGCGCGTGACGACGGAAGGGGGAGGCAGGTAGGGAGGCGGCGAGGTCGGCCGACTCCTACCGGAAGTTGCCGAACTCCACCTGGGTGGTCTCGCCGCCACCCACGCTGACCGTGACGGCCATCGAGGGCTCGGGCGGCACGTTCCGGAGCACGAAGTCCACCAGGGCCGAGACCCGGGCGAACGCCTCCGGAAGGATGCAGGTGAAGATGCCGAAGCTGACGATGCCCGCCTGAACCCACCCCTGACCGTCGGGCACCAGCAGCGGGCCGCCGGAGTCCCCCCGGCAAATGCCCTCCTGCTGGCCGCTCAGGCCGGCGCAGATCGTCGCGTCGGTCACGTCGTCGGCGAGCGTGGTCTTGCAGGTATCGTTGGAGATGATCTCGACCTGGAGCTTCTTCAACTCGGGGGAGATTGGGCCCGAGGTGGACGTCCGGCCCCAGCCCACGGCGGTGGCGACCACGCCGGGGTTGGCCAGCGCGAGCTTCGGCGGGGTCATCAGCTCGACTCGTGGCGTCATGAAGAACCCGTCGAGCTCGAGCACGGCGATGTCGTTTCCGACGAACGAGTTCGTGTTGAATCCGGGATAGACGATGGTACGGACCACGTCCACGCGCTGGCCGCCGGTTCGCAGGTCGTCCGTGCCCACGAGGACCTGCAGCGGAGCTTCCCGCTCGGCCACGCAGTGCGCCGCGGTGACCACCCAGCTTCCCGCGATGAGCGTCCCGCCGCAGGTGAACGCGTCCTCGTTGTCGGCGATGGGCTCGAATACGAGCGCCACCTGGAACGGGAACTCGCCGTCGTCCGCGACGGCGCCCCCGATGATGCCCCGCGGTGGTGCGACCATCGAGGGAGCACCGCCGGCCGGCCCCTCGACCGACGTGTTGGTCCAGCCGAGCGGCAGGTCCTGGCTGACCGAGTACGAGCCGTCCTCTACGCCGGCCAGCTCGTACGCGCCGCCGGCGTCGGTGAACGCCACAGGCTCCCCCGCGTCGCGCTCCCCGTTCCCGTCGAGGTCCACGTACACGGGAATGCTCGGCACGCCTGCCTCGCCGCCGGCACGGTCGCCGCTGGCGTCGGCGTCGTGCCACACGACGCCCTGGACCGTGTTGCTCCCCGAGCCCGGCGGGCTGTTCACGGTGATCGCGCTGCCCGACAGGATCGCGCGGGCGCCCCGGTTGTCGGTCACGGTCAGCGTCGGCGTGTAGAGCCCGGGCTCGGCGTAAGCGTGCTCGGCGGTCACACCCGAGCCCGTGGAGCCGTCGCCGAACGACCAGGCGTAGGAAGCGATGGATCCATCGGGATCGGTGGAAGCGCTCGCATCGAAGGAGACGCTGAGCGGGGCCGAGCCCACCTGCTGGTCCGCCGTGAAGGCGGCGACCGGTTCCTCGTTGGGCTGCCCGGGCGGGTCGATGGGCCCTTCCTCGTCGCCGCAGGCCGCAAGCAGCGGAACGAGCAGAATGACCGGGGCAGGGAGGCGGCGGGCGACGCGGCTCGGCATGTAGGCAGCGGGCAGTGCGGGATGATCGGAGAGGCGACGCGGCGGGCGACGCCCCGTGAAAGGTACACTCGGGCTGGGGGCGGTGCCGACACCGCGCTCCCGCCCGTGACGCCGCGTGTGCCTTCCACGATCGGGGGGAGTCGCACGCGGCGCCACCCGGCCGCGCGCACGATCCTTGCTGGGCAGATCCTGTGTCGGAACGAGACTCCGACGCCCGCATCTCGAGCGTGTATGCCAGGATCATCCCCACCTCCCGGGGGTCCCGAACGGTCCGACCGCATCCGCGTGGTCCTCCATGGATCGCGCGTCGATCGCAGCGACGTCCGGGAGGCCGTCGAGCGGCTGCGGAGCCAAGGCCGTGACGTCGACGTGCGGGTGACCTGGGAAGCAGGGGACGCCCTCCGGTTCGCGCGGGAAGCAGCCGACGATGCGCGCGTCGTCGTGGCGGCGGGGGGCGACGGGACGGTCAGCGAGGTGGCGGCGGCCTTGGCTGGTCGTGGCGGCGCGGCGCTGGGGATCGTCCCGCTCGGAACGGCGAACGACTTCGCCGCCGCGGCCCGAGTGCCGCTCGGTGACGTGGACGCGGCGCTCGATCTGATCGTGAGTGGGTGTGCGGCCGTGCCCGTGGACGTGATCCGGTGCAATGGCAGGGCCTTCCTCAACCTCGCGAGCGCCGGACCCGGAACCCGGATCACCGCCGAGACCCCCGAGGGCCTGAAGCGCGCGCTGGGCGGACTCTCGTATGCGGTGGCGGGCGCCGTGGTGGGCGCCACCAAGCCGGGCGCGTTCGAGGGGCAGCGTGGAAGGGTCTTGGGTCCGGACTTGGAGTGGTCCGGCGCCTTTCTGGCGTTGGTCGTCGGCAACGGGCGCCAGGCCGGCGGCGGTGTGGTGCTCCTCCCCGACGCTCGCATCGACGATGGACTGCTGGACGTCCGACTGGTCCCGGAAGGCGACGGCGCGGGTGCGCTGTTCCTGGAAAGCCTGCTCCGTGGCCGCGAAGCGGCCCTCGACGACGCGTCCATCGCCTACCGGGCGCCGTGGGTCGAAGTCGAGACGGGGGAGCCGCTTCAGGTCAACCTGGACGGCGAGCCCGTGGAAGGCGTCAGCTTCCGCTTCGAGGTGGACCCCGGTGCGCTGAACATCGTGCTGCCCCCGGAATGTCCGCTCGTGAGCGGCGGAGGCGCTGCCCACCGCGTCGGCGCCACCCTCAGCCGCTAGCCGCTCCCTCCGGCCACGCGCTCGAACCGCATGTCGTACACCCGTCCCAGGCTCAGCGAGAGTCCGCTCACGTTGCCCGAGCCGTCCCTCCGGAAGCGGATGACGTTGCCGCCGGTGCGGAACCCGTCCCGGTACATCGGTGACAGCGTGCGGGCGCGGTCCGGCCGTTGCCAGACGGTCAGCCGGCCGTCCTCGACGCGGACCACGTAGGTGGTCTCCGCGTCGTCGCTGTGATAGGTGCCTGCGAGCTCCTCGAGGTCGGAGGCCGCGGGCGTCCAGGGCTCGACGGGATCGTAGCGCTGGCTCGTGTACTGCCAACTCTCGACGGTGAAGCCGGGGCGTCGGCTCGTGCCCGCGTCGAACACCATACGATCATCCCCCGCTCCTCGGGCGAAGGTCGTCTCGGACAGCGGGATCAGCGTCGTGCCCCCGTCGCGGAGGGTGCCGCCCTCCCCGCGCAGCTCGACGGTCGACCCGGTCACGGGATCGCGGTACAGGCCGGCCAGACGCCGCAGCGCGGCGGCAGGCAGCTCGATGCCCGCGGGCGGCTCGGGGTCGACGGCGTGGTCGCCGAGGAACATGCGCGCGATGCGCCCGCCCGTTCCCCCGGTCGACACGTTGGTCACGTTGCAGAGCATGGCGACCGCCAGGTCCTGATCCGGATAGCGACCGAGGAAGGCGCGGTACCCGGCGGTCGATCCGGTGTGGGTAACCGAGGGCACGCCGGCGAAGTTCTCCACCCGCAGCCCTCCGGCGTACACGATCCGGGAGCCGTCGCTCAGACGGCCCTGCTCGTGCATCATGCGCACGAAGTCCGGCCCGCCCAGGCGGCCATCGGCGAGCGCCCGGGTCCAGATGAGCAGATCGCCCACCGTCGAGAGGATGCCGCCGTTGCCGTGCACGTCCTCGATGGGGCGGTTGATCTCGAACGTGCCGTCGTCCCGCGCGGTATAGGCGCTGCTGCGGCCTTTCACGATGCGTCGATAGTCGTCGCGCCACTGCGTGCTGGACATGCCGAGCGACTCGAAGATGCGCTCCCTCGAGAACTCGGCGAACGGCATGCCGCTCACCCGTCCGACGATGATGGCGAGCAGGTTGAAGCCGGTGTTGCTGTACGAGTACTCGTGCCCGGGCTCGAAGTTGAGCGCGCTCTGGCGACTCACGATGTCGAGCACGTGGTCGTGCGTGTGCGTGCGGCTCTCACGCCCCCATCCGGAGATCCCCGCCACCGAGCCCCAGTCGCGCAATCCGCTGGTGTGCGTCATGAGGTGCCGCAGCGTGATGGTGTGGCCGTAGTCCGGAACCTCGGGCACGTACTTCCGCACGTCGTCGTCGAGCGACAGCTTCCCCTCGAGCGCGAGCAGCACCACCGCCCCGGCGGTGAACTGCTTCGAGAGCGAGCCTCCCTCGAAGATCGTCTCCGGCGTGTTCGGGACGTCGTGCTCGAGGTCGGCCATGCCGTAGGCGCGCTCGAGCACGGTCACACCGTCCTTGGCGACGCCGACGGCGCATCCCGGAGAGCTGAGCGAGCTCCACTGCTCGAAGATATGGTCGACGCGTCGGGCGGCGTCGGGCGGTGCCTGGCGCGCGTGGGCCCGAGTGGGTGGCGTGGCGAGCGCCAGCACGAGCGCGGGCACGACGAGACTGTACGAGCGGAGTGCGACGCGGTGTGCCCGGCGGGCGGGCCGCGCCGTGCGGAAGGGCGTGCTCATGGGTCCTCTCCGGCAGAGGTGTGAGACCATTCTGCCGGCACGTACCCGGAAAGGACAACCCCGCCCGGCCGTGGCCGAGCGGGGTTGGGGCCGAACCGGCGCGGAGGACGTGCCGGTCCGGCCGTCCGGCTCGCACGACCGGCGCGCCCGCGACTTAGGCTCGCCGGGCGCCGTCGGCGCTCAATGGCTCAGGCGCAGCTCCGCGAAGTCCTCCCAGTCGATCTCGACCGTCGCGCCCTCGGCCTCGACGAAGATGCCGCGGTTGCCGTCGTCGACGTCGTTGCTGTTCGCGAGCACGAGCGTGCGGCCGTCCAGGAGCGTCACGTCCGCCCCGCGCGCGGTCTTCACGATCCGCGCGATGTTACCGAACTCGACGTTGAGCTCCACGCCGCGGATCTCGCCGTTGAGCATTTCCCATGTATAGGTCTCGTCGTCGTCCCACACGATCCGCCCGACGAGCTCCTGGCCGCTCCGCGTGACGACCGTCCCCTCGATGCGCCTTCCGCCGTCGAACTGGTCGAACGAGGACTCGGCCTCGGCGCCGTGGAAGCGAACGCTGCGGAACTCGTCCCAGTCGAGGAGCACCTGTCCGAGCATGGGATCCGAGACGGACACGCCCCGCATGGAGTCGTCGACGTCGTTCGTCCCCTCGAGGATCATCTCCTCGCCGTCGTGCAGCGTGACACGCGCCCCCCAGGACGAGTAGCGCTCGATGGAGGCGACGGCGCCGAAGGGGATCTCGAGCCTCCTGCCGTGGAGGTCGCCGTCGAGGACGTCCGAGGAGTAGATCTCGTCCACGTCCCAGGTCACGTAGCCGGTGAACTCCATGCCCGACCTGGTGGTCACCGTGCCGAAGAGCCGGCCCTGCGAGGGAGCGGGCGCGGCTTCCGGGACGGGCAGGAACTCGACTTCGTCGAGCTGGTCCCAGTCGAGCTCGGCGACCTGGCCGTTGGCGTGCTCGACCACGAGCGCGCGCAGCGCCGATCCGAGGTCCGTGGCGTTGCTTGTCAGCTCCACCTGCTCGCCCGACTTGAGCGTGAGCAACGCGGCGTTCCGGCTGCGCGCCTGCATGCGCGACACGTGACCGAACCGGATGCCCGAGATGCTCTCACCCGCACCGCGCGGCTTGTTCGCGTCGAGCAGGTCGGCCCAGCTCCCCTCGTTACGATCCCAGCGGATGTAGCCCGTGGCCGTCGCCCCGCTCGTCGTGTGGATGGTACCGTACAGCCGGTTGCTCCCCGAGAGCGGGGTCACGATGCGATACCGGTGCTCGATCGGCTCCGGATGCGCCACGGGCGCGTCCACCGGGGGAGGCTGCATGACCCGCACGTCGATTCGGAGCGGCTCGGGGGCGGCGCTCGCCGACAGCAGCCCGGCCGTGATCAGCGCGGCCACGATTGCCGACCCGGCGATCAGGGAAAGGTTCTGGGCGTCCTCCTTCAACCCGGGTTCGCGTCTCATGCTTCCCTCCCATCCGCGGTGGCCACTGACGTTGTTGCTCTCTACGGGGCGGACGCCCCGGCTGTTCCACCGCCGGGGCATCGGCCTTTCCGGTTCGACGCCTCCACCGCCGGCGCGGTTGCACTCGGGGGGGGCGAACGACGGGGCCTTCACTCGGGCCGCAGCGCCTCGATGGGATCGATGCGCGTCGCTCTCCGCGCCGGCAGATAGGACGCCAGCGCGGCGACGGCCAAGAGTCCCACGGCCACGCCCGCGTAGACGAGCGGGTCGCGCGGCTCGACGCCCACCATGATGCCCTCGATGACACGCGAGGCGGCGAGCGCGCCCACGAGCCCGAGGACCGCTCCGGCCGTCGACAGCCGGAGCCCCTGCGAGAGCACCATCCGCGCGACCCGGTCCGCGTTGGCGCCGAGCGCCATGCGCACGCCGATCTCCTGCGTCCGGCGCACCACCGCGTTGGACACCACGCCGTAGATGCCGAGCGTGGCCAGGAGCAGCGCCCCGAGCGCGAACGAGACGATGAGCCTCAGGCTCAGCCGCTGCTGCCCGACGGATTCCTGGACGATCCGGTCGAGGGTGCGGACCGCCGAGACCGGCACGCTGGCGTCGAGCTCCCGCACGACCGACCGGATGCCGGGGGTGAGGCCCGCGGGGTCGAGCTCCGTCCTGACCGCGTACGCCAGCGCGCTGGTCGGAAACCTCTGAGCCGATATGAAGGCCTGCCCCCGGTCGTCGGCGTCAATCCTGTAGAGCCGCGCCTGGTCGACGACGCCGACGATGGTGGCGGTGTCCCCCACGAACGCCGCGCGGCTCCCCACGGCGGAGCCGTCGGGGAAGAACCTGCGCGCGAGCACGTCGTCGATGACGAGGCTGAACGCCGTGCTGTCGGCATCCGCCTCCTCGAGTCCCCGGCCCGCCAGGAGCCGGTAGCCCGCGGCGACGAAGTACCCGGGGGTCACCCTGAACCAGTCGATGAGCGGGTTGTCTCCCTGGACGTCGCCGCTGTTTCCCGGGGCTCCCGGAAACGAGATCCCCGACTGGTTGGTGAGCTGGGTCAGCGGCAGGGCGTTCGAGGCGCCCACCGCCGACACGCCCGGAAGCGCCGCAATTCGGCGGCGGAGCTCGTCGTGGAAGGCACCGGCCTCCGGACCCGGGTACAGGTCGTCGGGCAGCGGCACCTCGAAGGTCAGCGTGGGGCCGGGGTCGAAGCCCGGGTCCTGACGCAGCAGCGCCGCGAACGCCTGCACCGTCAGGCCCGCCCCCACCAGGAGCATCAGTGAGAGCGCGACCTGCGCGGCCACGAGCGCGTCGCGGGCGCGGGCGCCGCGCTCGCCGGTGCTCGAGCGCGTTCCCCCCTTCGTCGCCTCTGCGGCCCGCGCGCGGAGCGTGTAGAGCGATGGCGTGAGGCACGCGACGAGCGTCATCGCCGCCGTGACGGCGAGCGCCACGAGCAGGACGCTGGCGTCGATCCCCACGGCGCCGAGTCTCGGAAGGTCCGCTGGCGCGAGCGCCACCACGACGTCGGTCCCCAGGGCCGCCAGGAGCACGCCCAGCGTTCCGCCCGCCACGGCCAGGATCGTGACCTCGGCGACGACGCCGGCCAGCACGCGGGTCCGCCCCGCGCCGAGCGCCATCCGAATGCCGAGCTCGTGCTCGCGCGAGGCCGCCCGGCCCAGGAGGAGCGTGGCCAGGTTCGCCGCGAGCATGAGCAGCAGGAACGCGGCGGAGGCGACCAGCGCGGTGAGAGCGGGGCGGATGCCGGCCACCAGGTCCTCCTCGAGGCCGACGGTCCAGAGCCGAATCGGAGAGCCGCCCCTCTCCCGGAAATCGATGTTGGTCAGCTCGGTGGCCGCCGCGAGCGCGGCGTCCACGCGATCCGGTGCCGCCTGGGGGTCGACCCTGACCAAACCCGCGTACGAGCCGGCACTCGGACTGGCCTGCGAGAGGTCGACGCGCATGGGCAGATAGAGATCGGCCTCCACGGGATCGCTCAGGCTGCCGTGCTTCACGAACCGGAAATGCTCGGGCGTCACGCCGACGATCTCGGTCGGCGCGTCGTCCAGCATGATGGTGCGGCCGATGGCGGTCGGGTCCGCGCCGAAACGGACGCGCCAGAGCTCGTGCGAGAGCACGGCCACGCTCGGGCCGCCCGGCACGTCCTCCTCGGGGCGGAAGGCGCGTCCGAGCACGGGCGAGACGCCCAGAACTTCGAAGAGGTCGTGCGAAGAGAGGCTCACCGTGACCTGCGCGGGATCGACGCCGTCGGCTCCCGACAGGTTCCTCTCCACCGTGCGGAGGGCGACCACGCCGGTGAAGACGTAGGGATGCTCGCGCAGAGCCACGATGTCGGGCCCCGCGAGCCAGCCACGCGGAAAGCTGGCCTCCACGTAGTCGCGCCATACCCACCTGAGCTCGTCCGGGTCGTCGTAGGGCATTGGCTCGAGCAGAACCGACTCGACGAGCCCGAAGATCGCCGTGAACGCGCCGATGCCCACGCCCATGGTGAGGACCGCCACCGCCGTGAAGGCCCGTGCGCGCGCCAGGCGCCGGACCGCACCGGTGAGCTCGCCGATCCACATGCCCATGTCCCCCCCTCGTTGGGTGTCCTCCATGGTTGACCCGCTGCCCCCGCGCGCTCGGACGCTACCCTCCGGCGCCGCGAGCGCATGCGCCGCCGCTCGGCCGCGTCCGGCTCCGCGGCGCCGGCCGTGGCGCGCGAGCCGCCAGGCGAAGGCGAACACCTGCCCCCAGTACCAGCGTCGCGCACGAGCCACTCCGGTCCGGGCGCAGTGGATCTCCCAGAGCTCGGAGAGCTCGTCGAGCACGGAGGCGCGGTCGGCGGGGGCCAGGAGCAGTCCGAGCAGTCGCGTTGCGGCACGCGGAGGCGCGGCGGCGCGGCCTCGTTTCACCGTCCTTCCTCCAGGACCGGGTCGAGCCCCTCCCACAGGCTCACGAAACGACGCCTGGACGCGCGCAGCTGGGCGAGGCCCTCCTCGGTCACGCGGAAGTAGCGACGGGACCTGCTGCCCTGACCCTCGGGCGGCTCGCGCAGGTCGGACTCCGTATGGCCCTTCTCCTCGAGCCTGCGCAACGCGATGTAGACCGCCGCGGGCGCCACCTCCCGGCCGGTGCGCTCTTCCAGCTCGAGCACGATCGGCACGCTGTACGCCTCGCCCCCGCAGCGCAGCACGGTCAGCAGCACCTGATGCTCGAACTCCCCGAGAACCTCCTTGCCCACGCGCGGCCTCCCAGCAAGAATAGCGTCGCTAATCTTGTGATGATCGGAAGATTAGCGATGCTAGTCAAGTAGGCGGGCTTTCTACGTCACGGGCTTGCCCTCCGGATCGGCCAGGTGGACGTCCAACCACGCGGTCCAGCGGCCCCACAGGTCCAGCAATGTCGGACGGCTGGCGGGCCCGTGGTCCTCGTACGGGTAGAGGTACATCGCCGCCGTCTTGCCGAGTCCGTTCAGCGCGTGGAACAGGCGCGGCGAGTGGTCCGGGGCCGTGCCGACGTTCTGGTCGTGGAGCCCGTGGTACATGAGCAGCGCACCGGTCAGGTTGTTCGCGTACATGAACGGCGACATGCCCAGGTAGACATCCTTGGCCTCCCAGAACAGGCGATCCTCGTTCTGGAAGCTGAGTGGAGTGAAGGTGCGGTTGTAGTTTCCGTCACCGGCGATGCCGGCCCTGAAGAATGGCGTGTGGACCATTGCGTTCACCGTTCCGAACGCCCCGTAGGAATGCCCGCCGAGACCGAGCCGCCTGCGGTCGATGATGCCGCGCGCGTCGAGCTCGTCGATGACCGCGGCCAGGTTGTTGCGCAGGTCGTGCTCGTAGTTGTTGTTCATCTGACCGTCGTCGCCGACAATGGGCGCGTCCGGCTCGACGACAGCGTAGCCGAGGAGCACCAGGTACTCGATGGAGCGCGTGCCGAAGTTCGGAAACTCGTTCTTGTTGTAGCTTCGGCCGTCCTCGTCGTAGGTCTCCTGGTCCTCGTACTCCCGCGGATAGAACCAGAACATGGCCGGCAGCCGCTCGTCGCCCGCGTAGCCCGGCGGCAGTGTGACGTTGACCAGGAAGCGGAAGCCGTCGGGCCGCTCCACGACGAACCGCTCTCTCGGGGCGTGGGTGACGACCGGCGTATAGTCGACGTTGCGCGTGAGCGCCGTTCTGCGGCCGGACGCGACGCGGTAGGACTGCTCGATCTCGGTCGGTGTCTCGCGTGCCACGACGAATGCGCCCGCGTCGACCTCGAGCACCGCGGCGATCCGCTCCCACTGCCCGTCGTTCGAGCTCTCGTAGACGCGCTGCTTGTCGCCCGTCCGGATCTCGACTCGGTCCAGGAAGCTCCTGGGGCCCTGCGCGACCGGGTCCTCGGCGTACTGGCTTCCGTAGAAGAAAACATGAGCACCGTTCGCCGAGGTCTGGACCACGCCGCCGCCCGCGGACCCGCCGCCGCCGCCTCCTCCCCCCCCACCGCCTGACGGAACGCCGCCACCTTCCATCAGCAGGTCGCCCGGATCGGCGTAGAAATCGTCGGCGTCGTACTCGGCCAGCACGTAGGTGGACCCATCGGCGAGGTCCACCGCGTACTCGCGGACGGTGCCGTTCCCGCCGCCGCGGGAACCGTTACCCTCCGGCCGTTCCGTTAGGAACAGCAGGCTGTGGTCGGGTGAGAAGCGATGGTTCGCGACGCGGCGCTCGCTCTCGTGAACGACCGAGAGGCTCGCGTCGTCGAACGGCGGCGCCCAAAGCATGACCCGGTCTGGGCGGCTCGGCTGCTCGCCGCGGCCCTCGCGCTCCTCGTCCTCTCCCTCGGGCCGGGGAGGCGCCTGCAGGAACGTCAGGCCCGCGCCGTCCTCGCGCCACGCGACCTGCCTGCGCTCCTCCTCGTCCTCCTCCTCGTCGTCGAGTCCGGTATCGGTCTCCGTCACCGCGAGCTGTGCGAGCACGGAACCGGAGCGGTCCCGGATCTGCTCGACGCGTCCGAAGTTCCGCACCGGGACGACGTAGCTGAACGGCTCGCGCATGAGCTCGACGCGCGCGTAGCGCCCGTCCGGTGAGAGGTCGAATCCGTAGACCATGGCCGGCTCTCCCATCGGATCCACCCGGCCGCTCTCCACGTCGATGACCGCGAGCTGGCCCGTGGCGTGCCACCCGAGAAGGCGCTCGTGGTGGGGCGTGGCCATCAGGCTCGCGTAGGTGCGCAGCATGTTCTCGCCGTCTTCGGTCAGCTTCACCTGCGGTCCGCCGGGGAAGGCGGGCTCCTGGGGGCGCGACGCGCGGCCCTCCGGCACCAGGACCGTGGCGATCTCTCTGCCGTTCCCGGTCCACTCGAACGTGGTGACCATCGTGGCGAGCACCGGCGTGCGCGTGAGCTGCCGCGACGCACCTGTCGCGGGGTCGGCAACATGGATATGCGTCGCGTCGGCGGTGTGCGCGAAGAACGCGAGCGCGGAGCCGTCGGGCGCCCATGTGGCCTCGGAGACCCGGGCGCCCGCCGGAACGTCCACCTGGACGACCGAGCCGTCGGACGCCGAGATCACCTGGATGCCGACATTGCTGCGAATGGTGAGGTTGCGGTGCCGGTCCGCCGCGTAGTCGATGAACACGCCGCCCAGCTCGTCGAACGGCTTGGAGAACCGGTCCATGGTGACCGGCCCGTCGCCGATCTCGTGGATGAACCACCTCCGGTCCGGGCTCACCTCGGTCAACGTCACGTTGAGGTGACGGGGCGCGAGCACGGCTTCGGCGATGGGGCTCGGCGGCGTCACGTAATCCTTGCTCGCCAGGATGGCCTCGGCATCCATGCGATCCTGGGCGAGCAGCGGAGCGGCGGTGCCGAGCGAGCCGACGCCGAAGAGGTACGTGGCCGCGGCGAGCCGATGGGCGATCCTGATCATTCTCATGCCTCCGGCGAATGGCGCATCGAACGGGCTGAGCGGACAAAGTGAGGCCGGGCGCGCGGCTGCGACAGGAGCCCCGCAACGGGGCGCCCGACGCCGCAAGGCGCGGTCCCACCACCGTTGGGCGTGCGGGCCGAACGGGTTAGCTTCGGGCTCCCCGCAGAAAAAGGATCGGGATTTGATGAAAGCCAGGACGGGCGCGCTGCTCCTCGGCGCCTGGGCCGGATGGGCCGGCTGCTCGTCGCAGGGCGACCTATCGTTCGACTCCGCGCCCCTCGAGACGAACGACCAGAAGGCGAGCTACGGGATCGGTCTCAACGTAGGGACGCAGATCATCGACACGGAGGCGCGCCTGGATCGGGCGGCGTTCATGCGAGGCCTCGAGGACGCGCTCCGCAACGACGAGCCCGCCGTTCCACGCAGCGAGCTGGAGTCGGTGCTACAGGCATTCGCGGGTGAGATCGAGGCCGCCGCCGTGGCCGAGCGTGAGACCGCGGGCGCGACCAACGCCGCCGAGGGCAGCTCCTATCAGGCCGAGAACGCCGGAAGGGAGGAGGTCACGACCACCGAGAGCGGCCTGCAGTACGAGGTCCTGCGCGCGGGCGACGGGCCCCGGCCCGAGGCGGACGACCTCGTGCGGCTCCACTACCGCGGCACGCTCATCGACGGCACCGAGTTCGATGCGTCCTACGGCGGCGATCCGGCCGAGTTCGGCGTGGGCGGCGTCATCCCGGGGTTTTCGGAGGCGCTGCAGCTCATGCCGGTGGGGAGCCACTACCGTGTCGTCATTCCCTCGGAGCTGGCCTACGGACCCCGTGGGAGCGGGCCCGTGATCGGTCCGAACGCGACCCTGATCTTCGAGATCGAGCTGTTGGGTATCGTGGGCGGAGCCTGAGGACGAGAGGGCTCCCGGGACGGCGTACCCGCTCCGACGACGCGGGTCGCGGTGGGCACCATCCTCGCGCGGAGCTTCCTTCAGGGTATAGCGGGCGCGTCCATGCGGTCGTATAACTCTCGTGACCTCGTTCCTTCCCGACACTCCCTATGTCGTTTCTGTCACGTCTCTTCGGGCCCAAACCCGTCTCGTCGCCGGCAGGATCGCAAACCGAAGAGCGCCTGCGGGCGCTCGAGAACGAAGCGGAGCGCGCCAGGCCCGGCTACCGGGGGACGGCCCTGAACAAGGCGGGGGACCTCGCCCTCAAGGGCGACCTCAAATCACGTGCCGTCGCGTACTACGGCCGGGCCATCGACGCCTTCCTGGAGGACGGCCAGAGGGAGGCGGCGCGCGGCGTCGCCAACAAGATCATCCGCGTTCACCCGAAGGCGGTACGCACCCTCTGCACCTTGACCTGGCTCGACCTGGCCGCGCGCCACACGGCCACGGCCATGCTCCACCTGCGGGACTACGTCGTGGCCGCCAAGGACATCGGCGAGAGCGAGATCGCGGCGGAGCAGATCTACAAGATGGCGCGCTTCGCCTTCCAGCCCGAGTTCCTCGGGGCGGCCGCGGACGCGCTCGACATGCTCGACCTGGAAGCTCGTGCGGCCGAGGTGAGGGAGTGGAGCGCCAGGAACGGATCACCCGTGTCGGCCACGAGCCCCGAGGAGCTCGCGGAGGCGTGCCTGGCCGCCGCCATCCGCTCCAGCAAGCGCAAGGGCGACCCGGCCGGAGACGGCGGGGACGGCTGAGCCGGGGCCGCGCCGCCTTGGGAGCAGTGCGCGGCGGCGCCCCTGAGCGGTCCGCGGCGCCTTGGCCGTAGCCGCCCCGCAGCCGCCTACTCGGTCCTCAACGCCTTCACCGGATCCACCGCCGCAGCCCGCCGCGCGGGCAAGTACGAGGCGGCGCCGCTCACGAGCGCCACGGCCACGGCGATCGACGCGTAGGTGAAGGGATCGGTCGCCTCGATCTCGAAGAGGAACTCGCGGAGGGCACGCGTGGCTGGAACGGCCGCGACCAGCCCCAGACCGATGCCGGCCACGGCGAGCCCCAGGCCCTCTCCGACCACACCGCGCACCACCTCGCCGGACCTGGCCCCGAGCGCCATGCGCACGCCGATCTCGCGGATACGCTGCGTGACCGAGAGCGTGACGACGCCGAAGACGCCGAGCAGCGCGAGCACACCGGCCATGGCCGCGAGGCCGATCACGAAGAGCGTACGGAAACGCGGAACGGCCACGGAGCTCGCGATGCGCTCCTCGAGGATCTCGACGTCGGTCGCCGGCGCGGCCGGCGACACGTCGGCAACGGCCTGCCGCGCGAGATCGATCACGCCCGACACGTCTCCACTCGTGCGCAACACCCACTGCTCGGGATCGCGAGCCGACTGCCACACCGGGACGTAGACCTTGGGCTCGGCCTCGCCAGCGAGTCTCTGATGTCGCACGTCGCCGGCTACGCCGACCACGGTCACCCACGGCGCGGGCGCCGCGGAGGTGCTCCGGGGTCAGGCGGCGAGCTCGCGCCAGCCAGAGGTCGTGTCCCCATCCCCATGCGCCCATCTCTAGCCCTCCTCCACGCTCGGGACCCTGCCATTTCGGCTTCACGCCGCGGAGCACACGCCTCAAAGAGAACGGTCTGGAGGCCATGACCTGGCGCCAGGCCCAGCGGTCCGCCGCGTGCCGGCCGTCCCGCTCCCGAATGCGCGCGTAGCGCTCCGCCACGTCGCCCTCGATCTCCTCCCGGACGTCCCGCGGCACCAGCAGCCGCAGGAGCAGCCGCACCGTCCAGGGAGGTCGGTGGTCAGTCGACAACCGCGCCTCCGGCGGCCGCCTCCAGCGCGCCTTCGAGTCCGTCCCACATGGCCAGCAGCTTCGTGCGCGCCTCGTTGAGCGCGAGCGCGCCGGCCGGCTCGACCCGGAAATGCCGTCTGGCCTTGCCCCCACGCACCGGCTCGGGAGGACCCATCCAGGAGGAAACCATCCCTTTGCTCTCGAGGCGCATGAGCGTGATGTAGATCTGGCTGATGGACGCCTCCCGACCGGCCACCGCCTCCAGCTCCTCCTGGACCTGCGCGCCGTAGGCGTCCTCGCCGAGCCGCATCACCGCCAGGAGCGCGAGCTGCTCGAACTCGCCCAGGCGCTCCGTGCCCTCCGCCGCTTTATTCATGTTAATATAAATATGATGAATAATATGGGCCGGGGCAAGATAGTGTCCGCTCGTCGTGCCGCTCGCTGGGGGCCGGCTCCGGCCAGCTACTGCCCCATCGTCTCCGGCCAGCTACCGGCCACCGCTCTCCGACACCGCCCGCTCCTCCCCCTCGCCCTTCACCCAGGTGTCGAACCAGCCGATGAAGCGGGCCCACATGTCGAGCTTGTTCTCGATGGCCCGCGGGGTGTGCGACTCGTACGGGTACTCGTAGAGGACGGCGGTCTTCCCGAGCGTGGTGAGCGCGTGGATCATCCGGCGCGACTGGATCGGGAACGTGCCCGAGTTGTCGTCGTCGCCTCCGTGGTACATGAGCAGCGGCGTGTCGATCTGGTCGGCCTTGAAGAACGGCGACATCTCGATGTAGGTATGGGGCGCCTCCCAGAGCGTGCGCCGCTCGGCCTGGAAGCCGGAGGGAGTGAGCGACCGGTTGTAGGCGCCGTCCCCGGCAATGCCCGCCTTGAAGAACGGGGCGTTGGCCAGGATGTTCGCGGTCGCGAAGGCGCCGTAGCTGTGCCCGCCGTGCCCGATGCGGTCGATGTCGATCACGCCCAGGCCGTCCACGGCCCGGATGGCCCCGTACATCGCGTCGACCAGATTGCCGATATAGGTGTCGTTGTAGTTCTCACCGACGATGGGGATGTCGGGATACACCAGCGCGTATCCCTGCGTGAGCCATAGGTCGGACCAGCGCAGCCAGCTCATGTGCGTGAATGCGTTCTTGTTGCGCGACCGGGCGGCGTCGTGCTCATACTCCTCGGCCTCCTCGTACTCGCGCGGGTACGTCCAGAAGATCGCGGGCACCTTCTGCCCGTCGACGTACCCGACGGGCAGGGATACCCGGCCCTGGACCCGGAGCCCGTCGCGCCGCTCGAACTCGAAGTCGATGCGGCGGGCCGCGGTGACCTCGGGGAACGGGTCCACGTTGTTGGTGAGGTTCTCCCAGTCGCCCCGCTCCCACAGGTAGCTGTCGGGGAAGTCGGTCATGGACTCGCGGCTCACGATCATGCGCCCGAGGTCCGGATCGAGCGGCACGAGCGGCTGATCGAAGGAGTCGTTCGCGCCCTCGAAGACCCGGCCGGTGGAGCCGTCAGCCAGGCTCACCCTATCGATGAAGGGCTGCGGCCTGAAGTCCGCCTTGTAGCCGTCTCCCTGGAGATAGGCGGCGGCACCGTTCGTCGAGACGATGGCGTACGTGAGGCCACTCGCGGTGCGGGCCGTGAGCAGCTCGCCCGGGAGCTCCGTCGGTTCCTCGGTGTCGTGGAGCTCGACGAGCATCGTGCGGGACGGGCGGGCGGAGTCGAGCCGCCAGTGCGCGAGCCCGTCCTCGCCGTCCCTGGACACCTCCGCGAACGCGTGACGGCCGTCGAGCGAGTAGTAGGCCGAGCCGATCGGGTCCTCGCTCTCGGCGACGACCCGTGCGTCGTCCAGGTCGAACGGAGCCGTCACCAGCATCAGCCGGTCGGGGCGTGGCGCGTCCGAGTCCGCGGTGTCCTGCTGGGCGCGCTCGAGGTAGGCGATGCCCGCGCCGTCGGGCCGCCACGCGAAACCACGCGGCCCTTCGTCGTCATCTCCGCCGAAGCCGCCGCCCTCCCGGAGCGGATCGTGGTCGAGCGAGGCGACCTGCTCACCGTCCCGGGCCAGCACGACGGTCGAGGTCGGGAAGCCACCGTAGTCGGTGCGGAAGGAGAACGGACGCTCGATGCGAGTGGCCAGGATGTGCCGGCCGTCCGGGCTCAGCGAGATCGACTGGTACATGCCGGGCTCGCCCAGCGGCACGGGACCGCGCCCCTCCGCGAGCTCGGTGATCTGGGCGCGCGTATAGTGCTCGAAGAGCCGCTCGTCGTGGGCGTCCTCCATCAGGAAAGGAACCGTGCGGGTCGGGGTCGCCTCCTCACGCGTGCGCCGGGTGATGGGCCCGGTCGGGATCCGGTCGCGGGGCGGCTCCACGCCGCGGTCCGAGGGCACGAGCAGCGTGATCACCGTGCCCTCGGGCGTCCATTGGAGCATGCTCGACGGGCGGCTGCCCTGCCCGCTGGAGCTGGTGCCGATGGTCGCGAGCACCCGCGCGCTGCTCAGGCTTCGCGCGCGGCCCGTCGCGGCCTCGGCCACCCACACCTCGGTATGGCTGGGCAGATGCGCCAGGAACGCCATCTCCGAGCCGTCTGGCGACCACGTGAAATCGCTCGCGAACGAGCCCGCCGGCAGCTCGGTCTCGATGAAGCGCCGTTCGCTCAGCGAGTAGAACCGGAAATCGTAGATCCCGTAGGTGTCCAGATGCCACAGCCTGTCCGTCCGCGGCCGGAGCTCGAGGTCGGCCAGCCTGTACGTCTCACGCGACATCAGATCCAGCGTGGACAGCTCCGTCTGGAGCGAAATCAGGAAGTGATCGCCGTCGGGGCTCGAGTAGCTCAACCGCGCGTAATTCTTGTCCGTCCGGAGCATCCGCTCGATCTCGGCCGGCGGCCGGACGTAGGTGGACGCGTCCGGGTTCGCGACGGGCCCGTTGCTGTCCTGGGCGGCGGGCCCGTTGCTGTCTTGGGCGGTGAGAAGCGCGGCCGAGACGACGGAGAGGAGCGTCGAGAGCGCGAGCGTCCGCACGAGCGCGACGGTCCGAGAGAGCATCTTCATGGTGACCACCCGAGCGTCCGGGTTCGTGGAGCGAAGCTGTCGAACGGACATGGTGGGGCAGCAGGCCGGTGCACGCCAGGGCGCATTGGCCGCCCGGATGGCGAGCGCTACACTTGGCCGTGAACGGACCGCGTGGAATGGGACTCGGCGTGCGAGGATGGATGACCGTGACCTGGGCGGTGCTCGCGCTGCTTGCCGTCCTGGGACTGGTCGCCCTGCGCGCGTGGTCCTCGCAGCGGCCACGAACCGATCGCGATTGGGCGGCCGACCAGGCTGTTCCGGCGCGCATCGAAATCGACGGCGATCGCGTCCGAATCCGGAGCCTGAGGGACTTTCATCACGGCCCGGCCGGCTCCTTCGAGGAAGCCTACGCCGAGCTCGTCTTCGACGCCGCCGACGTGCGCGCGACCTGGTTCGTGCTCGCGCCGTTCGCGAACCGCTGGCGCGGGCTCGCTCACACGTTCCTTAGCTTCGAGCTGACGGGCGACCGGTTCGTCGCGGTGTCCATGGAGGCCCGGCGCGAGGCGCATGAGACGTACTCCGTGGTGGGCGGGATCATGCGCCGCTTCGAGCTGACCTACGTGGTCGGGACCGAGGCCGACCTGCTGGGCCTTCGCGCGCTTCGCGGAGACGAGCTGTACCTCTATCCGGCCAGGGCCACACGCGAGCAGTCGCGCGCGCTGCTGCTGGACGTGCTCGCGCGCGCCGAGCGTGTGCGCGGAGCGCCCGAATTCTACAACACCGTCACGAACAACTGCGCCACGAACGTCAGGGACCACGTCAATCGCATCGCCGACGTGCTTCCCTATGGGTGGGGCATGCTCTTTCCCGGGTACTCGGACGGGCTCGCGCTCGAGCGCGGCCTCATCGACACCGACCTGCCGCTGGACACCGCCCGGGCCCGCTTCCGCGTGGACCGGTACGCGCGTGAGGCGTTACAGGGCGAGCGGGCGAGCTTCTCGCGTCTCACGCGCCAGGGGCTGCGGGTAGGCTCGTAGACCCGGGGGCGGCCGCACCGGCGCGCCCCCCGACGTCAGCCGATCGGCGCGAGGTGCGCCAGGATGCGCTCGCGCTGCGGCTCGAGGAACGGGGGGAGCGCCACCGCCTCACCCAGCTCGTCCGGATCCTCGTCGACCGCGAAGCCAGGACCGTCCGTGGCGATCTCGAAGAGGATGCCGTTCGGCTCGCGGAAGTAGAGGCTGCGAAAGTAGTAGCGGTCGATCTCGCCGCTGTTCGGCACGCGGAAGCGATTCAGTCGCTGGGTCCACGCGTGGTACTCGCCCTCGTCGGGCGTGCGGAACGCGACGTGGTGCACGGCGCCCGCGCCCTGACGCGCGACCGGCAGGTCCGGCTGCACGGCGACGTGCACCTCCGCATGCGGGCCGCCCTCGTCCATCTCGTACACGTGCACGTTCGTCTGTCCCGCCATCGGGTCGGTGTACGTGCGCGCCGCGCGCATCCCCATGACCTCGGTCAGGATGTCGTCCGTCCCGGTGAGGCTCGGCACGCTCAGGACGATGGGACCGAGCCCGCGGATCTGGTGCCGCGTTGGAACCGGGCTGCGCTCCCACGCCACGGGCTCGTTGCCAGCGCCTCCGTCATCCACGAGGGCCAGTCGCTGACCCTCGGGGTCCTCGAAGTCGAGCGTGAGCCGCCCGTCACGCTCGTGCACCTCGCCCACACGGAAGCCGCCGACCGGGGAAGCCCCCTCGCGCGACGACTCCCGGTCGTCGGCCGCCGCCGAGTCTCCATCGCGCGTCCGCCCGGTATCGCCCTCGAGCGCGGAAGCTTCCTCACGAAGCCGCTCGGCCCACCACAGCAGCGTTTCCTCGCCGGTGACCCGCAGGTGCGTGCGGGTGATGCTGTGCGTGCCGCGCCGCTCCCTGGGCACGTTCCAGTCGAAGAACGTGAGGTCGGTGCCGGGGGTCCCCACGGCGTCCGCGTAGAACAGATGGTAGGCGCTGACGTCGTCCTGGTTCACGCTTCGCTTGACGAGCCGCATGCCCATGACGCCCGTGTAGAAGCGATGGTTCTGAGAGATCCTGGCGGATACCGCCGTGACGTGGTGGATGCCTTCTAGCTGCATGGCGCCAAGGGCCAAGGACGCGGGTCCCGAAGGGGCCGGGACCCTCCGCGTGGACCTACCCCGCACGCGGCGCCATGAGCCGAGGGCCGGCGCAGGTGGCGGGTGGCGATCGATCCCGGCAGGTTACTCCCGCCGTTCACGCCAGCCACGTGACGCCGGGAGCGTAAATGGAATCCGTCGAGCAGATCCTGAGTCGGGCCTCCAGCTTCGTCTGGGGGCCGCTCTTCCTGGTCCCGCTACTCCTCCTGACCGGCTTCTACCTGACGATCAGGTTGCGAGGGCTCCAGTTCCGGGAGCTGTGGCACTCGCTCTGGCTCGCCCTCGTCGTCCGCAAGGAGCACGGGGCCGAGGGCGACATCTCGCACTTCCAGGCGCTGATGACCGCCCTGGCGGCGACGGTGGGGACGGGCAACATCGTGGGCGTGGCCACGGCCATCGCGGCGGGGGGACCGGGCGCGCTGTTCTGGATGTGGGTCACGGGGCTGGTGGGGATGGCCACCAAGTACTCGGAGGCCCTGCTTTCGGTGCGCTACCGCTCTGTGGACGAGCGAGGGGAGCAGATCGGCGGGCCGATGTACTACCTGGAGCGCGGCGTCGGGGGCCCGGTCGGCAAGGTGCTGGGCGTGGCCTTCGCGCTGTTCGCGTCGGTGGCCGCGTTCGGGATCGGCAACATGGTGCAGTCCCAAGCCGTCTCGGACGCGGTTTCCAACTCGGCGGCGACCTTCGGCTTCTCGCTCCACCCCGGCGTGGTCGGCTTCATCATCGCGGTGCTCGCGGCGCTCGTCATTCTCGGCGGCATCCGCTCCATCGGCCGGTTCACGGGCACATTCGTTCCGATCATGATCGTGGCGTACATGGGCGGAGCGTCGGTCATCCTCGCCCTGAACTACCAGGGCATTCCCGACGCCGTGCGGCTCGTGTTCCAGGGCGCGTTCACCGGCACCGCGGCGACCGGCGGGTTCCTCGGCGCGGGCGTCGCCGCGGCGATCCGCTTCGGCGTCGCCCGGGGGATCTTCTCCAACGAGTCGGGCCTGGGGTCGGCGGGCATCGCCGCCGCGGCCGCGCGCACACGTGAGCCGGTGCGTCAGGCGCTGGTATCGATGACCCAGACGTTCATCGATACGCTGGTCGTCTGCTCGTTCACCGGGCTGGCCATCATCTCCACCGGCGCTTGGCTCACGGGCGCCGACGGCGCGGGCATGACGCAGGCCGCCTTCCGTACCGGTCTCCCGGGCCAGTGGGGCGGCCTGATCGTGGCGGTCTCGCTGTCCATGTTCGCGTTCTCGACCATGCTGGGCTGGGCCTACTACGGAGAGAAGAGCCTCGAGTACCTCCTGGGCGTGAAGGCCGTGACACCCTATAGGGTCCTGTTCATCGCGGCGATCTTTGCCGGAAGCCTGGGCACGATCGACTTCGTGTGGCTCCTGTCGGACGTGCTGAACGGGCTCATGGCGCTGCCCAACCTCATCGGGCTCATCCTGCTGGCGGGGGTCATCGTGCGCGAGACCACCTCGTACTTCCAGCGTGTGGGGCACCTCGGCGACGTGGAAGTCGCTCGCGCAGAGGCGGGGGCGCCCGCGGACGCCTAGCGGGTCGGCACCGGGATCGAGGGCCGGCCCCGCGCCGGTCGGGGCCGCGCGGACGACCAGCAGGCTCGGCATCGCGGGTGGAGCCGGCCCCGCCCGCCTTCCAGGGTACATCCGTAGACGTTATATATCGTTCACGGATGTAGCCCTTCAGGCCGATGCGTCGGTGGGGCGCCCCTACGGACCGGAGGCGAACAGGTGCCCGAATCCACGGAGCTGGGGGGGATCCTTCCCCTCACGCCCACGGTCTTCCACGTGCTGGTTACGCTTGCCGAGGGACCGCGTCACGGCTACGCGATGGCACGCGAGGTCGAGGAGCTGACCGAGGGCCGCATCATCCTGGGGCCGGGCACCCTGTACGGGTCCCTGCAGCGCATGGTGGCGTCCGGCCTGATCGAGGAGGCGGACAACCCCGGTGACGAGGCGCTGCACGCGGAGCGCCGCCGGTACTATCGCCTGAGTCGCCTGGGCCGTGAGGCGCTGCGGGCGGAGTCGGCCCGGCTCCTCCGCGCCGTCAACCTGGCGCAGGCGCGCCTCGGCCCGTGAGCCAAGGCAACCGGCCGGACCGTCCGGACCGTGTCCGAGCGCTGTACGCGCGGCTACTTCGCCTCTACCCGGCCCCTTTCCGAGCGCGATTCAGGGACGACCTGCTCCAGGCGTTCGACGACCGCAGGGCCGAGCCCCGCTTCTCCGGGACGTTCGGCGACCTGTGGCTCGCGCTCTTTCTGCTGCGGGACTTCGCTGCTTCGGTGCGCCTGGCGCGCCGTCCCGCCCCCGACCCAACGAGCATGGATGACATCATGAGCAGTCTGCTCCACGACCTGCGCTTCAGCGTGCGGATGCTGACGAAGAACCCGATGTTCACCGTCGCGGCGGTCACCACGCTGGCGCTGGGCATCGGCCTCAACGCCGCCACGTTCTCTGCGGTGCATGGCATTCTGCTGCGGCCGCTGCCGGGCACCGAGGATCCTGAGGAGCTGGTCCAGCTCTACCGGGCCTGGCCCGGCATCGAGCACGGCTCGAACTCCATTCCCCACTATCAGGACGTGCGCGACCGCTCCGGTGAGGTGTTCGAGCACGTCGCGGCCTGGTACCTCGCGCCCATGGCCGTCGCGGCGGACGGACGCAACGAGCGCACGATGGGGCTCATGGTCAGCGCCAACTTCTTCCAGACCTATGGAGCGGAGCCCCTCCTGGGGCGCTCGTTCATTCCGGGCATCGAGGATCGCGATCCGGGGGCGCATCCCGTGGCGGTGATCGGGCATGGATTCTGGCAGGCCCGCTTCGCGGGTGACCCCTATGTCGTGGGGCGTACCCTCTCGCTGAACGGTCACCCGTTCGAGATCGTCGGCGTGGCGCCTCCGGAGTTCCGCGGGCCGGCAACGTTTCTGGAGTCGACGATCTACGCGCCTCTGATGATGCAGCACACGCTCGATCCGTCGTTCAACCTGATCGAGGCGCGCGGCACCAACACGTTGAGCGTGGTCGGGCGGCTGCGCGACGGGCAGACGGTGGAGCGGGCGCAGCAGATGATGGACGCACTTCTGCTGCGGCTCGAGGAGGAGCACCCGACCGCGTACGAGTCCCAGACCGGCACCACGTTGGTGCTCCAGAACGAGGCCGGGATTCATCCCACGTTCGGGGCCGCCCAGATGGGAATGGCCAACGTGATGCTCGTCGTCGTCGCGCTTCTGCTGCTGATCGCGTGCGTCAACGTCGCGAACCTGTTCCTGGCACGGGCGCGCGACCGCCGCCGCGAGATGGGGATCCGGCTCAGCCTCGGCGCGAGCCGGGCCCGGATCGTCCGGCAGCTCCTCACGGAGAGCCTGCTCTTCAGCGCGGTCGCCGGCGGCGCCGGGCTCGCACTCGCACACGCGGCCACGCAGGCGCTGTCGAACGTCCGCCCTCCGATCGACGGCCCGTTCGCCTTCGACGTATCGATCGATACCACGGTGCTGGCATTCGCCGCGCTGGTCTCGGTCGCGGCCGGGCTCGTGTTCGGAATGGCGCCGGCCCTGCAGTCCGCCCGCGCCGACACGGTTACGGCCATCAAGGGTGAGTCGGGCGGGTTCGGCGGGCGCTCACGGCTCAGCAGCGCTCTCGTCGTCGCTCAGATTGCGCTTTCCCTGCTGCTGCTGATCAGCTCGGGGCTGTTCCTGCGTAACCTGCAGTCGGCCATGCGCATCGACCCCGGCTTCGCGGATCCCGCGAGCCTCGCCATGGTCTCGGTGGATCCCGGGCTGCAGGACTACGATGAGCCGCGCGGACGCGTCTTCTGGAATCGCATGCTCGAGGAGGCGGCGGCGCTGTCCGATGTGTCCGACGTGGGTCTCGCCAGCCACGTTCCACTAGGGCTGAGAACGAGCGACCGCGGTGTCGCGATCCCGGGGCACGAGTTCGGGGAGGGGGAGCTCTCCAGCCTGCTCTTCGCATGGGTGAGCGAGGGATACTTCGAGGCGATGGGCATCGACCTGGTGGAGGGCCGTACCTTCACGCGCCTGGACGACCACGCCTCGGCGCCGGTCATCATCGTCAACGAGCGGATTGCCGACCGGTTCTGGCCGAACGAGTCCGCCCTCGGAAGGATCGTGGAGACCGCGGGGGCGCCCCGGGAGGTCGTCGGAGTGGTCGAGACCGGCAAGTACCGCAGCCTCGGCGAGGATCCCACCGAGTTCATGTACCTGCCGTTTCGCGAGCGCTTCCAGAGCGCAATGACGCTCGTAGCGAGGACGCGAGGTGACCCCAGCGCCGTCCTGCAGCCCATCCGCGGCACGGTTCGGGGCATCGATGCCGACATGGCGGTCTACGACATGCGGTCGATGGAGGATCACATGGGCACGGTCCTGATGCCCGCGCTGCTGGGAGGGTCCGTGCTGGGTCTCTTCGGGCTGCTGGGCCTCGTACTCGCCGCGGTCGGCATCTACGGCGTCATGGCCTACTCGGTATCGCAGCGCAAGCGCGAGCTCGGCATTCGAGTAGCGCTCGGGGCCGATCGCGCGACCGTCCTGCGTCTCGTGCTCGGCGAGGGGCTGCGGCTGGCCCTCATCGGCACCGCGCTCGGCATGGTCGGCGCGCTCGGAGCCGCGCGGCTCGTCCGGGGCCTGCTCTACGACCCGGAGCCCTTCGACCACATCTCCTTCACGGCCGTGCCGCTGCTCCTCGTGGGCGTCGCCGCGCTCGCGGTCTATCTCCCCGCGCGCCGCGCGGCGGCGGTCGACCCTATGCGGTCGCTCAAGTCCGACTGAGGCAGGCCCGGCGGGGAGGAAACCCGCCGGGCCCTTTGCACGTCAGATAGAGATGGAGGTCGTACGGGGGCCGTGGGGAGGCTGCCCGTGAGGGGGCCCTGGAGGGGAGGGTAGCAAGGTGCTCGGGTTCATCGTCCACACGTTCGTCAGCGCGATCCTGCTCTTCGTGGTGGGACGCATGGTGTCGGGCGTCGAGGTACGCGACGGCAAGGTCGCGATCTACGGCGCGCTCGGTTTGGGGCTCGCGAACGCGTTCGTTCGTCCCCTGCTGCTCAAGCTGACGCTTCCCATCACGATCCTGACGCTCGGCCTTTTCGTGTGGGTCATCAACGCGCTGATGCTGATGCTCGTGGCCGCTTTCGTAGACGGCTTCGACGTGGACGACTTCCCCTCCGCGCTGGTGGCCAGCCTGCTGTTCGGGATCATGAACTTCCTGGTGGGTATGCTGCTGGGATGACGCGCCGGAGGTGGCCACGCCCTCCCGCGGTCCGCCATGGCAGCTGCGCGACCCTGCCCGCGCTGGTGTTGGTGACCGCGTGAGGTAAGCGGCGAACCGCACGCTCGTACGTCCACTGCAGCACCGCCCGTCGCACACGACACGGAGGGGCCGCATGCGCTCGCCGAGCCTTCCTTTCGCGCCGTCCACGCGTTGGAGCGGGCTCCGTACCGCGAATGCCCCGCTCTTGCTGGCACTGGTCCTGAGCGGGTGCACGTCGGGAACCGAACCCGGAGACGATTCCCCGCCGGACATGCCGGGTATCGTCTCGTATGCGTTGGCGTCGCCCAACGACCTCGAGGGCGCGTTGCTGTTCAGCGTCCCCGCCGCCGCCGTGCTCTCCGTCCCGGTGGCCGACAACCTGACCGAGCTCATATCCCATCAGGACGGCGACCTGCTGTACGTCGCCGTGGTCTACCGGTTCGACGTGGAGACCCCGACGTTCGAGCTCGAGGTGGCCAACGTGGACGCACCGCCTGAGTTGGCGCTCCTGGCCGTGGCGGGCCCGGACGACCGGCTGCGCTCGCTGGCCGGCTACTCGCTGGAGTTGTTGCCGTGATGACGGCGGGCTCCGTCGTCGCGAGCGGAGTGGTCCGCCGGCGGCCGGCCGCCGGGGCCGGGCTTCTCGTCCTCGGGGCGAGCCTCGCGCTCCTGACGGCGACGCCGCATCCAGCGCTGGCGCAGCGCTACCTCGAGCCGGTGCCCGCCCGCGCGGGCGTGCGGGTGGACGCCCGGACGCTGGCGGATCCCGCGGCCGCCCGTGCATTGGGCATCCCTCTCCTCGAGGACATGCCGCACGCGTCCCACGGTCGTACGCACGTGGCGGGCGCGCGCGCCGTCCTCGTGATCCTCGGCCGCTTCGCCGACACGCCCGAGCCGCTCGTGAGCGCCGACCAGGTGAGGGAACAGATGTTCACGGGCACGCCGACGAGCAGTACGCTCGCCGAGTTCTACGAGGAGCAGTCGAACGGCGCGTTCACGGTCACCGGGGACGTGGCGGACTGGATCCAGACGAGCGTCACGCTCCTGGGCGCGGCCGGCTTCGAAAATGGACACGGACTGGTGGGGGACAGCCTGAGCGTGCACGTCGCGCAGCTGCTGGCACAGCTCGACCCGGTGCTCGACTTCGGTCAGTTCGACAACGACGGGCCCGACGGTGTGCCCAACAGTGGTGACGACGACGGTCGGGTGGACCTACTCTCGATCAAGTTCGCCGAGGTGGCGGGTCACTGCGGCGGGCCCGGACCGTGGCCGCACTTCGGCGCGGTGACCGTCGACGGGGGGCCATTCATGGCCGACGACCCGACGCCCGCGGGGCCCCCGATCACGGTGCCCGTCTACATCATCGACAGCGTGGTGGAGTGCGACGGCACGACCCCGCAATCCATTTCCGTCACGGCGCACGAGCTGGGTCACGCGGTCGGCCTGCCGGACTACTACCGGGCGCCCCACGGCATCGAGGCGGAGAACCGCCACTGGGCGGTCGGGTGCTTCGACCTGATGGCGGCCGGTGGGTGGGGCTGTGGCGACGGCCCACTCGGCACCGACGGCTTCGGGCCGACGGGGTTCTCCGCCTACTCACGATGGACGCTCGGATGGGCGGAGCTCGAGGATGTCGCCGTCGCCGACGACCAGACGTTCGTCCTGGAGCCGCTCGCCACGTCGAGGCACGCGCTGCGCGTGCGGCTGGCTCCGGAGAGCCTCGAGTCGTGGATCGTCGAGTATCGGACGCGGGACGGCTTCGACGCGCCGCTTCCGGCCGAAGGCGTGCTGATCTACCATCACGACGGCTTCAGCGGCGCGCGCCCGCCGGACCCGTCATTGCCTCCGCCGTACCCGTTCCACCTGGTCGAGGCCGACGGGGACCATGCCCTGCGGCGCGTGGCCGCCGAGGGAGGCAATCGCGGCGTGGCGAGCGATGTGTTCGCGCGCACCGATCCGTCCGGACCGCTCGGACCCGCCACGGTCCCTTCCACGCGGGACCACCTCGGCGGCCAGTCCACCCTGCACATCCACGAGATCGCGCGCTCGGGCCCGACGGCGAGCATCCGGCTGAGCGTGGGCACGGGGTTCCGCGTCGCTTCCCGTCAAGTGCCCTCCTCGGCGATCGTGCTCGAGCCGGTCGTCGGTGTGATCGAGCTGGCCGGTGGGCAGGAGCCCTACGCGCTGGCTCAGGAGCTGGGGGCGCTGCCTGGCGACGTGAGCGTCGCGCTCAGTGGGTCCGTGCTGACGCTGCACGGCACGCCCCGTGCCGCCGGCACGTTCGGCCTGAGCCTCTGGATCGACGACCAGGCGGGGCAGACGCTGGCCGAAGCGATCTCGCTGAGGGTGGAGGACGACCCGTCACTCGACTCCACGGTGCTGCTGCGGGCGCTGGTCGGTGCCCAGTCCCTGACCTCGGACCAGGTCGGCTATCTGGACCGCTCGGGCAACGACGACGGCTCGTTCGACCTGGGGGACTTGCGGGCATTCCTGCGGCGTCAGCCCATCACGAACTGAGCCGGCCCGCTCGCGGAGCGCACCCCCGCAGGCGCTCCTCTAGACGCGCACGAAGGCCCGGTGCCGTGGCGAGCGCGATTGCCCTCCCGTAAGCGATTCGGGCGTCCTCGACACGTCCAGCCCCGCAGAGCCGACGGGCCGGCACACTTGCGGCCGGCAACCTTTCCCTGAATCATTCAGTCCAATGCCGTGAACGAGAGGCCGGTGGCGGTCGCGTGCGAGCGCGGCGGCGCCGGCGCGGATCCGACGATGGCCGCCGGCCACGAGCCGAGGAACGACATGACCGGGACCCCGCTGGGCGTGCTGCAGGGCACGCTCGAGCTCCTGATCCTCAAGACGCTCTCGGGCGGAGGGGAGCTGCACGGGTTCGCCATCCTCGAGTGGATCCGGGCGCGCACGGATGCGCAGCTGATCGTGGAAGACGGAGCGCTGTACCACGCGCTCCATCGCATGGAGGGGCGCGGCTGGGTGTCGAGCGGGTGGGGCGTGTCGGAAAAGGGCCGCCGGGCCCGCTACTATCGCCTGACGACCCGCGGCAGGAGCGCGCTGGCGCGCGAGGAGGAGCGATGGCGCCGCTACGTGGAGGCGGTGGCGAAGATCGCGCCCGGGGGCACGTGAGGCGGGCGCGGCCTCACTCGGGCCCGGGACGCCCTCCCGTGCGACGGCTCTTTCGGCTGGGCATCGGGCGCCCGCGACCGCGCGACGCGGTCGATTGGGAGATCGAGCACCATCTGGCCGAGCAGACCGACCGGCTGGTGGCCGAGGGATGGGCGCCTGACGAAGCGGCGGACGAGGCGCGGCGGCGGTTCGGCCGCATGCGCGCGTACAGGAAGCGACTGGAGCGCATCGAGCGCAGGAGGGCCTGGATGAGGCGTGGAGCGGAGTGGACGGTGGCGGCGGGCGAGTCGCTGGTGGCGAGCCTGCGCTCGCTCCTGCGCCAGCCGGCGCTGAGCGCGGGGATCGTGCTGACGCTCGGGGTCGGCATCGGAGCGAACGCGGCGATGTTCACCATCCTGGACCGGCTGTTCTTCGAGCCGCCGACGCACGTGCGGGACGCCGACGCGGTCCGCGCCGTGCTCATCGAGCGATCGTCCCTGGGTCGCACCTTCGCGAGCCGGTCCATGGCGCATCCGGACGTCACCGACCTGGAGGCGCATTCGGCCCTGACCGCCTACGCCGCGTACTCGCCCGCTGAGAGGACGCTCGGCGCCGGCGACGACGCATCGAAGGTGCGGGTGGTCACCGCCTCGTACACGCTGTTCCCGCTGCTCGGGGTGACCCCGCAGCTCGGGCGTTTCTACGGCCGGGAGGACGATCGCTTCGGCGCGCCGCCCGTCGCGGTGGTGAGCCACGAATACTGGACGCGCGCGCTCGGCGGGACGCCGGACGCGCTGGGCCGCGAGCTCCGCCTGGGCGGCACGATGTTCACCGTGGTGGGCGTGGCGCCGCGCGGCTTCACCGGGGCCGAGCTGGCTGCGGTGGACGTGTGGCTTCCGCTGTTGACCGGTGGCATGGGTGGCCGGGAAGGCGACGAATGGGTCGACAACCGCGGCTGGTTCTGGCTGCGCGCGGTCGTGCGCCTCGGCGACGGCGTGAACGTGGCGGCCGCCGAGGAGGAGGCGACGAGGCTGCACAGGAGCGGCCGGCAGGAGGACATCGCGCGAGGAGGCTACGACGCCGGCGCGCGCGTGCGACTGGACCCGCTCGTCACCGCCCGCGGCCCGGAGGCGAGCGCCGAATCAAAGGTGGCGCTCTGGCTCGGCGGCGTCAGCTTGCTGCTGCTCGTCATCGTGTGCGCCAACGTCGCGAACCTGTTGCTCGCAAGGGGCATGCGGCGGCAACGGGAGGATGCGGTGAAGCTCGCGCTCGGCGTTTCGAGGTCACGCCTCGTCGCGCACACGATGCTGGAGACGGTGCTGCTCGGTCTCGCGGGGAGCGCGCTCGCGCTGGGGATCGCGTACTGGGGTGGGGCGGTGGTGCAGCGCGTGCTCCTGCCGGGCATCTTCTTCCCGGACCCCCTGGGGTTTCGTCTGGCTGCGTTCACCGTGGGCCTGGCCGTCTTCGCGGGCGTGCTGGCCGGCCTGGCTCCCGCGCTGCGGGCCACGCGCCTCGACCTGGCGCGCGACCTGGCGGAGGGCGCGCGCGGCAGCGCCCGCCGCTCGCGCCTGCGCGACCTCCTGACCGTCGCACAAGCCGCGCTCTCGGTCGTGCTCCTCGTGGGCGCCGGCCTGTTCGTGCGCAGCCTCGAGCAGGTGCGGAGCCTCGATCTGGGGCTCGACGTAGACCGGATCGCGCTCGCCACGCTCGAGTTCGAGGACGACCTTGCCGCCGGCCTCATGAGCTACGGCCGTCAGGCCACCGAAGCCCAGGAGTTCAACGCGTTGTATGCGCGTGCACTCGAGCGCGCGCGGCGCGTTCCCGGTGTGGAGCTTGCCGCGGGAACGGCGTCGCCGTTCGGGTGGTCGTTCGCCACGGGCCTGAGCGTACCGGGATGGGACTCGCTGCCCGACCTGCCGGGAGGAGGGCCCTACTTCCACGTCGTCACCCCCGGCTACTTCGAGACCGCCGGCCTGGCCCTGACGACCGGGCGCCCGATGCGGGAGACCGACGGCCCCGCGGACGCTCCCGTCGCATGGGTGAGCGAGACGATGGCCGAGACGCTCTGGCCGAACGAGAGCCCAATCGGTCGCTGCCTGATGATCGACGAGGACGATGCCTGCACGACGGTGGCCGGCGTGGTGGAGGACGCCTCACGCGGCAGCCTCGAGGAGCGCGAGCACATGGCGTACTACCTGCCGGTGGCGCAGCGGGAGGATCGGCGGCTGAACGGGCTCTACATCAGGGCGGCGGACGACGCGCGGGCGGTGGCCGCGGGCGTCGCGGGCACGCTACGCGGATTCGACCCGCGCGTCCGCTTCGTGGAGGTGGAGACGCTCCGTGAGGCGCTCGACCCACAGGCCCGGTCGTGGAAGCTCGGCGCCGCGCTGTTCACGCTGTTCGGCTTTCTTGCGCTGCTCGTGGCCGGCATCGGCCTCTATGGGCTGCTGGCCTTTCACGTGGCGCAGCGCAGGCGGGAGCTCGGCATCCGCTCGGCGCTCGGCGCGGCGGGCGCGAGGCTGCTGGGCGCCGTGGTCGGAGAAGGGGCGCGGCTCACGCTCGGCGGCGTGGCGCTCGGGCTCCTTCTGGTCCTCGCGCTCGGCCGCTTCGCGGAGCCGCTGCTCTTCCGTGTGTCGCCACGGGACCCGCTGGTTCTGGCGCTCGTCGCGGCCGCGCTCGTCAGCACGGCTCTGGTGGCGAGCCTCCTGCCGGGCATGCGCGCCACCCGGTCCGACCCGATGGACGCGCTGAGGGCAGAGTAGGTCGCGAGCGCACGACGACCGCGTCAGTCACCGTCGATGGCGCATCATCTGCGCGCCAGTCACGCGGCTTAGGCGCGGCACGGTGGGCAGGTACCACATCGGAGCAGCGGCCAGGTCAGGACCATCATCAGCACACGGAGGACGATCAGCACGCTGGGGACCGGCGCGAGCGATCAGCGGCAGCTCCTGAGGAGGATGAAGGAGGCGACGGTGCAGCCGAGGCCGATCGGGCCCCAAAGCGCGAGCTGTGAGATGTCACTCCCCGCGCCCACGCGCCACGCGGTCACCGACGCGGCCGAGAGGGCGAGCATGTAGGCTGCGCCCTTCACGTTCCAGACCGTGGCCAGCACATAGCCCCACGGGCGGCGCCGCCACAGCCACAAGCCGCTCAGCGCACCCACGGAGACGACCATCGACAGGTCGAGCGCCGCGACGAGGTTCGTGGCGCCGCCCGTGGCCTCGACCATGGCCGGTGGACGTCCGCTCACGAGTGCCTCCACCGAGATCGCCACCCAGAACCCGCCCAGCATGACGCTGACCAGCAGGACATAGGTCGCGACGCTCCTCACCGGCGTACCCGTCCCGAAGCGCTGCGCGACGGACGCCACGTCCAGGTTCGACAGGCCGAACGCCAGCGCGAAGCCGGCCGCGGTCGTGATGGCCACGTACACGAGGAAGAGCGCATTGTACGTCGAGCCGAAGAGGTAGAATGCGTAGTTGTAGAGCGTGTACGCGAGCAGGCCGAGCCACAGGAGCCGGCCACGCAGCGACCCGCGCCGCGCGAGCAGGAGCGCCACGACGAGCGCGGGTGCGGCCACGAACAGCGTCACGAGGTCGTTGCCGAGCCAGCCGGACCGCACGAGGAGGTTGTCGCGGTAGAGCCCTTCGGCGACGAGCCCCGCCAGCGAGGCGACGAGCATCAGCGCGGCGGCCACCGCGGAGAGCGCCTCCGCGGCTCTCACGGGTGAATCCGCCTCATCCGTCCGCGTCGCGCACCTCGGGCGGCTCCACCTCGAACGCGAGCGTCGCGCCGGGCGGGATTCGCGAACGGATCGCACCCGGCCGAGGCCAGCGCCATCACACGCACCGCCTCTGGGATCCGCATCTTCCTCGTTCTCCATGGTACCGATGCCCCGCAATCTGGCTCGATCCGGAGCCGGCCGACGCGGTTGGCCGCATTCGTGCGAGCCCACG